>Ga0335397_10003200_pt1 | contig 22061 bp, 11 predicted proteins | sample MAT04_FD_205740 | JGI IMG/M metagenome (GOLD analysis project Ga0335397, IMG submission 205740) | Freshwater microbial communities from Lake Fryxell liftoff mats and glacier meltwater in Antarctica - MAT-04 (spades assembly) (version 2) ... | reverse complement strand
CGCGTTATCGGAGGGCAGGTTTGCCGATCACGAGCAGTTTGGTGGAATCGTTGGTGGGCGAGTTCAATGATCGCGTCAAGGAGCGGCGAAAGTTTTGGAATCGCAGTGCGGGTGAAGCAAGAGGGGCGGAAGTGATCTTGCAGTTGCGAGCCGCGGTGTTGAGCCAGGACGAGCGGCTCGAACGCTTCCTGGCTCAACGACCCGGAAATCCGCACCACCGTCGTAAGATCGCCTGAACTCTCGCACGCAAAGTCAGGCCACGACCAACGCAAATCGTGTCCTGGCCTCCGTGCTGGTTGTCGGGGAGTCAGGTCGGTTTGAATACGGGTTTGCCGTCTAGGGTGAACAGGATGATGCTCTCCCCGGTGCGGGTGCTGATGTCGGAGTGCAAACTAACGATCCCGACGCCGAGAATCTTCTTCACGGCGTCTTCGAGGAGTTCGCGGCCATGTTCGATTAGTTCGAGCCGCACCTGCTTGATAAGGTCGCGGCCACGGTGGGCATCTTCGACCTGGGCGAGTCGCTGTTCTGCGGGGGTCAGTACGCCTTTGAGACGAACGAGGGCCATGTCGTCCAGCAGGTAGGTCCGCACATCCTGGGGTCCGCGGCCCATGTACTCCCGTTTGAACCGCATGACGGCGTTGCTGACTTCCGCTTCGAGTTCGCCCTTTGTTTTCACCGAGAGCCTCCCGTCTGCCACTGAACCTGTTTCCTGTCTCAACCCCAGGGCGAGTACACACCACCCAGACCAGAGTTTATGTGCTGCTGCCAGGTTTTGAAACTGGCGGCGGACGCAGAAGTGATGCAACCCGGAGTGCAACCAAATGGAGAGCCTATTATCGGCCCCTAGACCTTGGTTCTGCCTGTAATGTAAGACAACTGCCTCTTCGGTGCGAGTTTTCCAGAGAGACTTGCCCCGGTACTCCCCGACTGGGAGAATCACCGGGGACGGTCGCTGGTTCGCGTTCGGGCCTTGTGAATCCGCGGTAGGTATCGCCTGAAGGTTCCGAAGGACGTGAAGGAACTCGAACGAGCCGAAGCGCTAACAAGCCCGATTCCGGGGCAGGGGATCGCCACCAACCCAAAGACCGGTGGCCTCGTCGGCATCGACCGCAGCGCGAGCGCGAGGAATGTCGTCTTAGCGGGAAGTGAGGGCGTTGCTTTGCTAATGCTCACTTCATCGCTTGCTTGCGCATGCTCCGCCCATCTCGGCCCAGTGGAGTGTCCCGTATGAAGTTGCTGCACACAATCTCCTTCGTCCTTCTGGCCGTTCTTACCGCTGCAGCGGCAGAACCGCCGAAGAAGACCCTTCCGCTTGAAGGCGAAGTCTTCGAGGTCGCGGGCCGCACCGCCTTCCTCATCCCGGCGAAGGCCGACCCGCATGCCACCGCGAAGCCGTGGGTGTGGTATGCCCCGACGCTGCCGAACCTCCCCGGCCCGGAAGAGCGGTGGATGTTCGAGAAGTTCCGCGCTGCGGGGATCGCCATCGCCGGCATTGATGCGGGCGAGTCCTACGGCAGTCCAGCCGGCAACAAGGTGTTTGATGCACTTCATGCGGCTATGCTCGCCCGGGGCTACTCCCCGAAACCTGTGCTCATGGGTCGCAGCCGGGGCGGGCTGATGACGCTCTCGTGGGCCACTGCGAACCCGGATAAGGTCGCTGCCTTCGCGGGGATCTATCCCGTGTGCGACATTGCCAGCTACCCCGGCATTGAGCGGGCCGCTGGGGCATTCAATCTGAAGCCCGACGTACTGAAGGAGAAACTGAAGGAGTTCAATCCCGTGGATCGGCTGGAAGGTTTGGCGAAGGCCAAGGTGCCGCTGTTCGCCATCCACGGGGACGTTGACAAGGTCGTGCCGCTGGAAGCCAACTCCGGCCGCATGAAGGAACGCTTCACGGCCCTGGGTGGTTCGATGACCCTGATCGTCCCACCACAGCAGGGACACAACATGTGGTCCGGGTTCTTCCAGTGCCACGAACTCGTGCAGTTCGTTATCTCTCATGCTGGCGTCGGCCTGCTGCTGGACTCACCTCAAGACTTCCAGGTTGTGCAGCGGAACGCGAAGAACAGAGGCACCATCCACATTCGCGGCACGCTCGGCGAATTAGCCCGCAAGGGCGACACCATCGAATTTCGTCTGGGCACCGGCTCCAAACCAGGCGAGTGGCGGAAGTTCGACGCCACGCTGAAGGACGGGACGTTCTCGGCGAGCGTCGAGGAAGTGGCAGGCGGATGGTACAGGCTCGATGTCCGGGCCAGCATGAACGGGAAGACGGTCGCCCAGGCGAGCGTGGAGCGGGTTGGCGTCGGTGAGGTGTTCGTCGTCGCGGGGCAGTCGAACTCGGCCAATCACGGTGCCGAGAAGCAGACCACGAAGACGAATAGAGTCGCGGCCTTCGATGGGACACGTTGGCAATCGGCGAACGACCCGCAACCCGGTGCCAGCGGCAACGGCGGCAGCTTCCTTCCCCCATTTGGCGACGCCATCGCCGAGAAATTCAGCGTGCCGGTGGGGATCATCGCCTGTGGAGTTGGAGCAACGAGCGTGCGGGAGTGGCTGCCGAAGGGAGCGACATTCCCGAATCCGCCGACGATCGAAGGCCGCGTGCGGAAGCTGGCTGACGGCACCTGGGAGAGCAAGGGTGAACTGTACGAATCCTTCCGTGACCGTTTGAAGCAGCTCGGCCCGAACGGGTTTCGTGCAGTGCTGTGGCATCAGGGTGAAAGCGACGCCAACCAGAAGGACACCACCCGCACTCTGCCCGGCAAACTGTATCGCGAGTATCTGGTGAAATTGATTCGTGACAACCGCAAGGACATCGGTTGGGATGCGCCGTGGTTCGTGGCCCAGGTGAGCTATCACGGTCCCGATGATGAGGGGTCACCAGACATTCGCGAAGCCCAGGCGTCGCTGTGGAAGGATGGACTGGCGATCGAGGGACCGGACTCCGACGCTCTCAAGGGCGAACTGCGAAACAACGGCGGCAAGGGCGTTCACTTCAGTGGACCTGGCCTTCGCGCACACGCGGCGAAGTGGGCGGAGAAAGTCAGCCCGTGGCTCGAACGGCAGAGCCTCGGGAAGGTCGGAGAACCCGCACCGACCGTGACGCCCCTGGTACAGACGATCGATCTCAACGTGGGCGAGTCGCGTGATGTCGAACTCACGGGCGGCAAGAAGGCCACCGTCAAGTTGCTTGAGCTGAAGGAGACACGCGACGATCTGCGCGGTGCGGTCCGCATCGCGGAGGCGACGGTTGAAGTGAACGGCAAGAAGGTGACCCTGGTCTCGGCGAACTATCGACTTCCCGAAACGGTCGCCGGAGTGCAGATCGACTGCCCCGTGACGAAGGGGTTCCGCGAACGAACATCGACGGGCAACGTCTGGGGGCTGGATAAGGATGCCCGCCTTCGACTGTGGCCTGAGGGTTCCCCGTTGATGAACCCGGGCACGTTCCGCTATCCGGCGAAGCAACGCTGGTTCGCCAGCGGCACGCAGATGGCGAATGAACCCGTGCATGTGGATGGCGGAGAGGTGCCTGGCAACAATCCGATCTATTACCACTACGGACTCGACATCGGCGGGGCCGAAGGACTGGTTGAAGTCATCGCCGCGACCGATGGCGAGGTCGTTTCCTCGGGCAAGGAGGCCGCCGAGGGGGTTGCCTTGACACCCGTGAAGCCGCGGCACGACGTGGTCTACCTGAAGGACGCGCGAGGCTGGTATTACCGTTACAGTCATCTCCATACCATTGACCCGGCCATCAAGGTCGGTGCGACTGTGAAGATGGGTCAGCGAGTCGGGTTGCTCGGCAAGGAAGGCGGCAGCGGTGGTTGGTCGCACCTGCACTTCGACATCACCGCCAGACAGCCGTCAGGCAAGTGGGGCATCGTTGAAGGCTATGCCTTCCTGTGGGAAGCGTACATCGCAGAACACAAGCCGAAGTTGCTCGCCATGGCCCGGCCGCACCAGCTCGCCAAGGTCGGCGAGAAGGTCGTCCTCGATGGGAGTCGGTCGTGGAGTGCCGATGCCGGGAAGCGAACCCACGAGTGGACATACACCGACGGCAAGACGGCGACTGGCGAGCGAGTGGAGCGGACATACGAGAAGCCGGGCGTCTACAGCGAGGTGCTGAAGTTCACCGATGCAGCGGGGCGAGTGGATTACGACTTCGCGGTGGTGAACGTCCTGGACAAGGATCAGCCGGACAAGTTGTCGCCTTCGATTCATGCTGCGTACTACCCGACGATGGGCCTCAAGCCCGGCGACAAGGTCACGTTCCTGGTTCGCACGTTCCGCACGGTCGAGGGGAAGGAAGTCTGGGACTACGGCGACGGCAGTCCGAAGGAGGAAGTGCGAAGTGATGGGAACGCGGTGCCGCTGGCGATGGACGGGTACGCCCGCACCGTTCACCACTATGAAACGCCGGGACACTATCTCGTCCGGGTTGAACGGACCAACAGTCGCGGCGAGACGGCGGTTGCACGCCTCCATGTCCGCGTGGGGTTGGAATGAATTTTGAGCAGGAGCAGCTGCTTCTGTGTGCACGCCGCGAACGAGTTCGTGCCAAGCGTCCTCAACTCCCGACTTCCCCTCAACCCCGAGGTGATCGTGCCTTCCCGTAGCCTTCTCGCAGTCGTCCTGATCTCACTCTGCCTCACCGCAGGATTGCTTGAAACGACACCGTTCTCGACACAACCCTGAGAAGAGGCCGACCCTTAGGCTCGACCGATCGCCGCGCTCTCGAAGCCGCAATCGTGTAACTGCTTACTTGGATGGAGGGGTTCGACCAGCGTATCCTTTTAGCGCTGCGAAGAGCGGGCCGATCACCATCGCCGGAAACGAGGAACGCACCCGCGAGGCGAAAGACCAACTCCGGGGTGGGCATGGAAACCGAGGCGAGTCACTTCCACTTTCCTGCCCTCACCTCAACGCACATCACCAAGGCGAGGTTGACAACAGGTCACAAACGCACGCGTTATCACCCCACACGCCAGCGAGCAACTGCGGCCTCGTCGAGTACAACGCCGAGGCCGATACCGTCTGGCACCACTGCGTGCGGTGGGCCGAGGTCGAGTGGTTGAGTAATCACTTCCCCATCGTGGTAGAACGGGCCGATTGTGTCGGCGGGGAATGTGTCGCAATCCACCTCAGGAAACGCGGCCGCGATGTGCAGCATTGCCGCCGTGCCGATACCGAGTTCCAAATTGCTACCGATGGTGCAGCGAAGCCCCGCAGCTTTCGCCACCGCGATGATCTCTGCCGTGCCCGCGATCCCGCCGTGTTTGCCAGGATAAACGCTGAAGATATCCGCAGCGCGATGAACCGTCAGCAGCCAGGCATCCTGAAGCGTGAAGACGCTTTCGTCGGCCATGATTGGTGCCGGTGTGTCGCGTCGAAGTTCGGCAAGCGCCGCGGGATCACCGGCCGGGATCGGCTGTTCGGCGAGAAGCAGGTTCACGTCCGCGAGTTGACGCAGGCAATACTTCGCCTGCTGAAAAGTCCACCCACAGTTCGAGTCGATGGTCACGGGAATGTGTCGCGGTGTGACTTCCCGCACAGCCCGCACCCGGGCGATGTCCGATTCTGGATCGAGGCCAGTCTTCACCTTCACGCACGTCACACCAAGCGCGAGGTGCTGCTCGGCCATCAAACGAGAACCCGGCACGTCTCGCGCCCACACGACGAGTTTGATACGAACCTTGTCGCGAACTTTCCCGCCAAGCAGTTGGTACACCGGAACCCCGGCGGCCTTGCCCGTGATGTCCCACAGAGCCATCTCCACGGCGCATTTCGTGAAGGGGTTTAGCTTGATGATGAAGTCCATCGCTCGCCGTGCGGCGGTAATGTCGCGCGGATCGCGTCCGATCAACTGCGGAGCGATGTAATCGCGAATCACGGACACGGTTCCTGCCTGCGTTTCGCCAGACCACAGCCCCGAGATGGTCGCTTCGCCAAGGCCGACGAGCCCATCATCCGTGTGAACTTTCACGAGGACATATGGCGACACGGCATGTTCGCCGTGGGCAGTCTTCGCGGTGAGACCCTTCTTCAAGGGCACGCACACGGGAATCGGTTCAATCCGGGTGATTTTCATGAGAACTCCGGAATCGCAAGCGGCTTATTCTGAGAACTTCCGCAGCACGTTCGCTGTGATCTTCGATACCTGCTCATCCACGGGCAGCGACGCGACGTAGTTGATCGATCCCACCGAGAACACCGCGCCGCCTGCCGGGGTGTCGAACGAGAGCATGTCAGCGCCGCCATCGTCAGGGTTCAACCCTTTCGCGATCACCCTCGAGTTCGCGGGTGAACTCGGCGAAACCTTGTCCGTTTCATGACCAGACGCGCCGCCGGGGCACCGCATGTGCAAACACTTCTCACCAAAGATGTCGCCATTGTTCAGGGCGGTGCCTGCGAACGCCCAGTGTGACGAATCAATCACGCGATACGGTGCGCCGGTCATTGCGCCCGTGGGCGTGAACACGACACCGAGCAGGTTCGCTTCTGACTCATGACGCATCGCGTACCGGCTCTCGTGTCCGCCAAGCCCGGCAACCGTGAGCCCCGTGAGTTTCCCGTTATGACAGAGCATTGCGCCGTTCGCGAGCCATTCCACCTCGCAGTTCAGACCGTTGCCACCGAAGTACACGAGCCGGCCGCCCTCCTCGAAAACCCAGCGTTTCACACGCTCGTACATCTTCCGCGTCCAGTACTCGGGGTGAACGGCGATCACCAGCACGCGATACTTCGACAGGTCGAGCGTCCCGTCGTCGAGTTGTGTCTCGGCGTAGTAGTCGTAAGCGAACTTCTGCTGCTCCAGCCAGCCGAGGAGTCGCCATTCCGCCGGCGCGAGATGGCACGCTTGCCGACCTTCGATTGGGTCGGTGATGCACGTGGCGAAGTCAATGTGATTGAACGGCTCCGGTCGGTCGAACGAAAGCGGCGGGTAGTTGTCCGCACCCCAGGTGAAGTGTCCGGCGTCGGAGTATCGCTTGAGTTCGGTTCGCGAGTTGATCGTCGGCGTCGAGGGGAGTCCGTCGGCGTGGATGTAGTTGCTGCGTCCGCCGAAGTTGTTGTAAGCGTTCCAGTTGATGTTCGAGGCCAGCACCGCCATCGGAGCGATGGGTTTCGCGGGTGCGATAACCCACGGAAACGAAAACTGCTTGCCAGATGCGGTACTTGCGCGGAAGTAATACAAGCCACTGCGGTCCGGGCCGATAACGTACTGCGAATGCACGGAGTTCGCGTAGCCAACCTTGTTCCACTCGACGCCCGTACGGGTGTAGTCGCCATCCGGCGTGATCTGCATCACCGCTCGGGGCCCGTGTTCATCGTGCCAGCCCAGACTCCGCACGAACTCGGGCGCGTACCCGTATCGCCATAATTCGAGTTTGTAGGCCTCGACGGAATGCACGCGGAACTCGGACGCTTCGCCGGATCGCACGCACTTCGGCCACGCGTAGCCGAGCAGCCCATCGGTCAGCAGCCGGAAGTGGTACGGCGTCTCGACGGGGAGTTTTACGCTGCTGAATTTCGCCCCGAACCCCGGCTTCTGGAGCACGACACGGTACTCACCGAGCGGCGCAGCCAGGTACACCGCACCGGAGGCACGCGATCGCGTTTCCCACGATTCGCCGCGATCGTTGATGAATTCAAGCAGCACGTCGGAAAGCGCGACATACCGTTCGTCGCTGACATAACCAATGAGCATCGCAACCTCGGAACGAGATCGCCTGACATTTCACCAGACACCGGACCAAAACACAAAAAACCTCCCACAGGACGATCCAGACGGGAAACGCATCTGGCTGTTTGGCCACAACCAAGTGGACGCAGTGCGGGCTCCCATTTGCGGTTCGCCGAGCGTGGCGAAGCTGCTCGAGGTGTTGGGGGGAAGTGAAGGAGCTTCGATCGCTCGCGTGGAGAGCGGACTCGGATCGTGTTCGTTCATCTCGCGTCGCTCCAGGCGTCGGGACGTCCTCAAGCAATTATACCGGAGCGAGTGAAACTGGCCGAATCGTTGCGTTCTCATCCGCGCGGGCGCACACGAATGTTGCGGAATCGAACCTGTTGACTGTTCTCGAGCATGAGCGGGCCGCGATCACCTTTACGCAACTGCGGGGATGAGAGGAGTGTCGGTTCCGTGACCTCGGCTGCATCGAGAACCTTTACGCCGTTGTGGACAACCGAAACTCGGCCCGACGCAGTGCCTCGCGGTGCAGTGAAAGTAATGTCGAGCGTTTGCCACTCACCCGCGGGTTTCGATGCGTTCACCCGGGGCGCGGCCACGTCGTACAGCGCTCCGCTCGTGTCGACCGCAGGTGGTTTACCGGCATCGTCGAGAATCTGGATTTCGTAGCAGGCTTGCAGATACACGCCACTGTTCACTTCCACTCCCGGTGGCAACCAGTATTCGAGGTGGGCTTCGTGGTCGCCGAACAGCTCCTTCGAGACGATATTCTCTCCCCCCTCCACACCCTCCGCGTACCCATCTTTCACTGTCCACATGGGTTCGCCGCTAAAGAGCGATTGCCACTGCGACAAATCCTTGCCGCCGAACAACACCGTATCGGTTGTCGGCAACGCGTCTTTCGACTTCGGTGACACCGGTGGCAGGGCTTGTTTCGCTCTTGAGTCATCGTTCTGCACCACATCGGCTGGTTGGTTGCCGAGTTGCGACCCCAGAAAACCAACCACGCCTGCAATGACCAACAACACGCCACCGGCCAACGCCCACATGGGAAACCCACGCCGCTTTGTCGCTACGTCCGTTCGTTCAGCTTCACTCGTCGGCGTCGGCGCGGGCGTCGGCGTCGGCGTCGGCGCAGCTGCGACATTCTCGTTGGTTCCGTCCAACTCGGCGAATGGATCGGTACCAACCTGGGCGAGGGCAATCGGTGGCCTCGAGTCGAGCGCAACGACGCGAACCGCATTTGCCAACCCCGACGCGATGGCATGCAGTTCCTCGGCCACCTTCTCCGCAGTCGGCGGTCGATCGGCTCGATCTTTCGCCAACAGTCGCATCACGAAATTCGACAGGGCGGGTGGCACTGCGGGGTTCACGGTCAACGGCGGAGGTGCGTTGCCGACCGCCAGTGCCGTGAGAATCGCAAGTGTGTTCGCGCCACGAAATGGCAGTTCGCCCGTGGTCATCTGGTAGAGCATCACGCCCAAACTAAAGAGATCCGTGCGGCCATCCACCGATTCGCCACGTGCCTGCTCGGGGCTCATGTACTGCGGGGTGCCGATGAGAGCGCCCTCTCGCGTCACGGGTCCGTCAGTGCCTTCGGCCGCATCGGGATTGATCGCAGTACGGGCAAGCCCGAAGTCGAGAATCTTGACGCGGAGCTTCTTGCCCTCAAGCCAGATATTTGCGGGTTTGATGTCGCGATGAACCAGTCCCTTCTCGTGCGCTGCCGCCAACCCTTCTGCCACCTCGCGACCGATACGAATCACTTCGGTGAACGGCGGACGCGGGTTGGCCTTCATTGCGGCCTGGAGCGTCATGCCCTTCAGCAGTGGCATGACGAGATAGGGCAAGCCATCGTGTCCAGAAACTTGAAAGATCGCGGCGACGTGGTCGTGCTCGACCTTCGCCTGTGCCCGGGCTTCACGGATAAACCGGGCCTTTGCGTCCGGGTTGGTGGCGAACTGCGGCAGCATCACCTTCAGCGCGACTTCACGCCGCAAGTGTGGGTCTTCGGCGCGATACACGACGCCCATTCCGCCGCGACCGAGTTCACTGAGCAGAACGTATTCCCCAATGTAGGCGACTGCGGCGGGTGCCTTCGCGGGTTCAGCGATGGTTTCGAACCCACTTGGCGTCGTCATGCCGATCGAAGACGGCGAGACGGTTCTCGTGGGAATCGAGTTGGGGTTCGGTTCGCTCATCTCGGGCACCTCGGACGGCTTGTCAACAAGGGATGATTGTACCGGAGATTGAGAAGTTGAGCGAGTGACGGCGGTATCATCGAACCGATGATACCGCCGTCCCAGAGGGTTTGCGGTTGGGGACCCTCTACTTGAGCGAACGACTGACGAAGCCACGAAGAAATCGGTTAAGTCCGCTGAACAATCCGCATGTTTCACAGCGGAACGGATTGCCAACACCTACTGTCCGGTGTGGTCCAGCGATCGACCGCTTTTCACACAATCTTCTTGATGACCTTCCCCTCGACGAGTGTGAGTCGTTCGCGGCGACCGAGGTGCGGGAACGTCAACTTCTCCTGATCGAGCCCAAGTTGGTGCAGGATCGTGGTGTGGATGTCGCGGACGTGGTACGGCTCCTCAACCGCACGTAACCCGATATCGTCGGTCGCCCCGACTGCCTGCCCGCCCTTGATGCCGCCGCCAGCAAGCCACATTGTGAAGCCGAGGTTGTGGTGATCGCGGCCCGCCCCGTCTTGTGCTTCCGGGGAGCGACCGAACTCACCACCCCAGAGGACGAGCGTGGAATCGAGCAACCCTCTTCGCTTCAGATCGGTCAGAAGGCCAGCAATGGGTTTGTCTGTCTGGCCCGCCATCCGTTTGTGGTTCTCCTCAATGTCCTTGTGGGCATCCCACTGCATGTTTCCAGGCCCGCCGCCGCTGACCACGACCACGAACCGCACGCCCTTTTCCACGAGCCGCCGAGCGAGCAGACACCGCCGGCCGTAGTCATCCGTTGGCTTCGACCCGACGCCGTAAAGGTCGAGCGTTTCCTTCTTCTCCTTCGCGAGATCGAACAGTTCCGGAGCCTCGGTCTGCATCTTGAACGCAAGTTCGTGAGCGCGGATTCGGGCAGCGAAATCGTCGTTATCACTGCCGTTCACCTCGTTCAAATCGCGGATCAGCTTCACCGTCTTCTGTCGTTCCTCTGGGGTGACGCCCGGTGGAAGGTCCAGATTGCGGATCGGTCGCGATCCGCTGCCGAGCATCGTGGGCTGATACACTGCGGGGAGAAAACCATTCGAGTACATCGGCTGTCCGGCTTCGAGTGCTCCGTGCGGATCGGGCATCACGACGTAGCCCGGCAGCGATCGACTCTCTGACCCCAGCCCGTAGACGACCCACGAACCCATGCTCGGGAACCCTGGCACGACTCGCCCACCGAACATCTCGTACTGGGCAGCCGAGTGAACGACCTTGTCGCAGTGACACGAGCGAACCACCGCGATGTCGTCAATGCATTTCGCCGTGTGTGGGAACAGGTCGGACACCTGGATGCCGCTGCGTCCGTGCTTGGCGAACGTGCGCGCGGAGCCGAGCAATTTCGCCCCCTTCTGCACGAACTGATACTTGGCTTCGCCGAACTCGGCGGGTCGCGGCTGGCCGTTCAATTTGTTCAGGAGTGGCTTGGGATCGAACGTATCGAGGTGACTCGGCCCGCCAGCCATGAACAGGAAGATGACGGATTTTGCCTTCGGCTCGAAGTGCGACACCTTCGGCGAGAGCGGGTCGGAGCCGCGGGCGTATTCCGCAAACAGCGAAGTCAGCGCGAGGGCACCGAATCCGCCAAAAGCGCTCGACAGGAACTCACGGCGACCGGGAGCAAATGTGCGGTGCGAGTACATCGTCAATTCGTGTAGAGGAAGGCGTTCAGGTTGAAAACCGCGAGGGCGAACTCTTTGAGCGACTGCGTGTTCAGAAACGCTAGAGCTAGCTCCTTCTCCCGTGGCGTGGGCAATCGGCAGGCGGCAAGCCGATACGCGAGTTCCACCCGCGCCCCAGAGTCTGCTCCGGCCTCGCGACGGAGACGAGCCGCGAACGACTCGGCCAGCTCGTTGGCAAGCGTACCGTTGAGCAGTTCCAGCGATTGCAGGGCGTGTGTACTCGACTCCCGGCGCGAACAACTCGTTGCGGCGTCCGGCTGGTCGAATGCCTCCATGAAGGGGAGTCGCAGGTTCCGTTTCGCGAGCAGATAGACCGAGCGCCGGTCATGTTCCTTCCGGTCCGCTGTGACTGCCCATTGCGACTGAGTGTACAGCAGTTTCACCAGGTCATCATCGACTGGGACGACCACGCTTGGCCCACCGGACTTGAGATTCAGCCGCCCGGCGACCATCAGCATCGCGTCGCGAACCTCCTCAGCGGTCAACCGATGACGTGGAAATCGCCAGAGGAACCGACTCTCCGGATCGCGCAGCACACCGGGGGTCGGGTCGGGGTGCAAAGACGCCTGGCGGTATGTACTGCTGAGCATGATCAACCGGTGCATGTGCTTGATGCGCCAGCCGCTCGCGACAAACTCACTTGCGAGCCAGTCGAGCAGTTCCGGGTGACTCGGGCGGCTGCCGTTCACTCCGAAGTCGTTGGCCGTGTCCACGATCCCCATGCCGAAGTGCCACTGCCAGATCCGGTTCACCATCACGCGAGCCGCCAGTGGATTCTCGGGTCGCACGATCGCACGAGCGAGGACCGTCCGCGGATTTCGCGTGTCGGCGGGGAGTTCCGCGACCGTTCCCGTGAAGCCGATTCCCAGCAACTTCGGTCCGACCTGCTGCCCCTTCTTGTCGGTGTTTCCCCGCTTGAGCACATGGATCGCAGTCCGTTCAGACGGGACATTCCGAACCGTGCTCAGAGCGGGCAGCGGTGGCGGCAGGGTCGCTTCCAGTGTTTTCAGTTTCTCGCCAGCCTGTGAACGCGCATCGCCGGTCAGGTCGACCATCGTCTGCTTCTGCTTCTTGATCTCGGCCTGGATCGTGTCGGTCTTCACCTTCCACGCGGCCTGCTTGATGGGGCTTGCCCGAACGATGGTGTGTTCGTGCGATGCGGCCCAGAATGCCTGGAAGGAGTAGTAATCCTCAATCGCGATTGCATCGAACTTGTGATCGTGACACCGGGCACATGCGATCGTTAAGCCGAGGAACACCGTCCCGGTTGCGTCGGCCATCTCAGTCAGCACCTCGTTGCGGCTGAATGCGAGTTCCTGGTTCCCGGCGTTTCGCCGAACCGGACCGAGGCGATTGAACCCCGCCGCGATCTTCAGTTCGTCGCTGTCGGGTTCGAGTTCGTCGCCAGCGAGTTGCTCCAGAACGAACTTGTCGTAAGGCTTGTCGTGGTTGAAGGCGTCGATCACATAATCCCGATAGCGCCACGCTCCGGAGCGGTGGCGGTCGTACTCGAAGCCTTCCGTTTCGGAATAGCGCACAATGTCGAGCCAGTGCCGGCCCCACTTCTCGCCGTAGTGCGGCGACACGAGCAGACGCTCGACCAGCTTTTCGTAGGCGTCGGGCGCCGTGTCCTTCACGAAGGCATCGACCTCGGCGGGAGTTGGCGGCAACCCGATCAGGTCAAATGTCGCCCGGCGGATCAGCGTGATTCGGTCGGCTTTCGGGGCCGGGGACAGTCCGGCGTTCTCTAACCGGGCGAGGATGAAGGCATCAACCGGATTGGTGATCGCGAACTTCGGATTGCGAACCACGGGCACAGCGGGCCGCGTGCAGGGGCGCAGCGCCCAGTGCGTCTCCGGGTCAGCTGCAAACAACGATCCGGCGAGGATCAGGGTGACAACAAGAGTGAGCGGTCGCATGGTGGGGTAGACACTTGCGGTGTTGATCGGCTTGCGTCAGTTGGAGTGTATCCGGAAACCCACGCCGACGGTATGACGAACTGTACCACAGTACCACGCGGCGTGCGATTACACCGTTGCGGTCGGCGGCTCGCGCCCGCATACTGGCAACGGTCCTTACTCCCCTCCTTCCCACAGGTCGATCATGTCGCGTCTGTCGTTCGCTCTACTCGTCATGCTGGCTCTGCCCGCCGCTGCCGTGGCAGCGGACAAGCCCGCCGCAGGGGATTACTACCCGCCGCCCGAGAGCAAGGGTGGGTGGCGGTCGGCACTCCCGGCGAAGGGGCCGCCCGACGCCGCGGCCCTGGAGAAACTTGGCATCGATGCTTCAAAGTTGGCCGAGGCGTGGGAGTATAACGCAAAGGCGGAAGGGGCCACTGGCCTGCTCGTCATTCGCCACGGTCAGATTGTCGGCGAGTGGTATCGGGGGTGCGACGCGGCCACCAAGTTCAACATCTACTCCAGTTCCAAGGCATACACGAGCTTGGCGTTCGGTCTCCTGCTGGCAGACAGCGAGGCCGGTAAACTCCCAGGCAGCAAAAAGCTCACTCTCGACACCAAAGTGTGCACCGAGGACTGGATCCCCGAGGCGTTGCCCCTGTCCGACCCGCGGAAAGCCAGCATCACCGTTCGCCACCTGCTGAATATGGCCAGCGGAATCGGGTCCGAAGCGTTGCCGAGCGAAACGGAGCCGTTCGAGATCGCCCTCGGGAAGACCGACAAGTCCCCGTTTGCGAAGCTGAAGGCCGAGCCGGGCGAGCAGTTCCATTACAGCAATGCGGGCGTCGCTCACCTGGTCCTGCTGTTCAACCGGGCGGCGGGGAAGGACCTGTTCCCGTTCATGAAGGATCGGGTGTTCGACCCGGTTGGAATGGAGGCGGTGACATGGACCCCAATCGGCGGTAAGGGCAAGCTCGGGCCGCTCAGCCAGGGGTACAGTGGGATCAACACGACGCCCCGTGAGCACGCCCGATTCCTCTACCTTGCGCTCAACAAGGGGAAGTGGGACGGCAAGCAGGTGGTGCCGACCGTGCACTACGACTTCGCTTGGGCACCGAGCAAGGCGAACCCTACCTACGGGGCGCAGTGGTGGGTGTTCCCCCGTCACAAGGACGGGCCGAAGGATCTGGTGCAGACAGCCGGGGCCAACAACAACCACGGGTATGTGGTCCCAAGCAAGGGTCTCGTATTCGTCCGCCTCGGTGACGGCAAGAAGTTTGATAAGGGGTTCGAGCAGGAACTGGTCAAGCTGGTGCTTGCTGCCGTCAAGTGAGTCGATGATGATGGCCGAGCAGGGCGTCGCGGAATCGGCCATCATTCGGGTCGTGCAAGTCACGGTGAAGCCTGGGTCACTTCTTGTCGATGGGGATCTGGCTGGGGAAGGGCATGCGTGGATCTCGCGGTCGCGGTCGATCGGGCGAGGGGGTGGGCGGAAGGTAGACGCTAATTATCCCGGATCGCGGCGGGTTGGTGCAAACGAGTTCCGAAGGTGTTGCCACCGGCTCACGGGTCGGCCAAAATCGGAGTTCCCCGCCTGCCTGCCCACTCGAGGGCACCATGTTCCTCCGTTTCGTCACCGAGAGTAGGCCGATGAAAACGCTGACACTGTCCATTGCCATTTCGCTGGTCTGCTGGACCGCTGTTCGAGCGGACGAGTCACCACAGCCGATAACGTCTCCCACCATCAAGGTCGCGACGTTCGACGTCGACGCGACGCCGCCGCTCGGCTCCGCGATGGCGTACGACCCGGTCAAGCGACTCGACGAACTGACGCTCCGCTGCCGGGGTATCGTGATCATCGGCGCCGGCAAGCCGATCGTTTTGTGCGCAGTGGACTGGATCGGGATCGCGAACGAGGGGCACGACCTGTTCCGCGAGCGGTTAGCCCACGCTGCCGGCACGACCCCTGAACGGGTCGCCGTGCACACGCTGCACCAGCACGACGCGCCGGGGTGCGACCTCACGGCCGAGCAACTAATCCGCGACCTCGGGTTAAAGAACTACGGCCGGTTCGAGAGCGGCTTCCACCGCGACGTGATGCAACGGGCCGCCAAGGCGATCACGGGCACGCTTGCGTCGTCCCAGGCGGCCACGCACTACGGCTGGGGCGTCGCCGCAGTGAAGGAGGTCGCGTCCAACCGCCGTATACTTGGGCCAGATGGCAAGGTCCGCGCGGTCCGCTACACCGCAACCAAAGATCCCGCTCTTCGCGCCGAACCGGAGGGCGTCATTGACCCCGAGGTGTCGGTTCTCTCGTTCTGGAACGAGGGGCGACCGATCGCGGTGCTGAGTTACTACGCCTGTCACCCCCAGAGCTATTACCGGACGGGTGTCCCCAGCCCCGACTTCCCCGGGATCGCCCGATTCATCCGCGGCCAGGCCGTCCCCGATGCGCTGCATGTCCACTTCAACGGCGCCGGGGGGAACATCGGCGCAGGCAAGTACAACGACGGCGACAAGGAGAACCGCATGGTGCTCGCTCAGCGCCTCGCCGATGGTATGAAACAAGCGTTCCTGGGGACGAAGAAGTACCCGCTGACCGAAGCGGACGTCGGCTGGGAGACGGTCCCGGTCAAGCTCCCTGTGGCGCCTTACTTGAAGGAAGACGACTTGATTAAGGACCTGAAGGCGGAGCCGGTCCGGGGGTACATCTCGAAGGCGGACCAACTGGCCTGGGTCGTCCGTCGCAAGGCGGGGCACGCGATCGACATCACCTGCCTCCGTGTGGGGGATTCACGGGTGCTGCACATGCCGGGCGAACTGTTCGTCGAGTACCAACTGGCCGCCAAGAAGTTGCGACCGGACCTGCGGGTGGCGATGGCGGCCTATGGCGATTACGGCCCCGGCTACATCGGCACGACCGCCTCGTACGCCGAAGGGGGGTACGAAACCAGTGCGCGAGCCAGCAACGTGGCACCGGAGGCCGAGCCTGTCCTGATGGACGCCGTGAAGCGACTCCTGGGAGCCAAGAAGTGAGTTGAACCTCACCCGTGCTGTGGGGCGAGGCGATCGTCCGCCGGCCGACCGGTTACAGTCAAGGCCCGAATGACGCCCAAAAATGAAACAAGCCGAGGATGCTCCCGGCTTGTCTTGTTTGAAGCGACAGGCAGGACTTGGAATCAGATTCCATCGATGCTGATGCCGCCGCTGATGATGTCCAGCGAGAACCCACCCGTTTGCACGACTCCCGTCAGGGGTGCGAGATAGACGATGCCCGACGATGCGCTCTGCGTGATCATCGCGAGGTTCTGTTGTGCGCCGGTTCCGGCGGTGTGTGTGATGGCCTGATCCACCACCGCGTTACCAGTCCGGTAGGTGCCCGCATCGGGACCTGTGCTGACAATCGTGGCGCCGCTTGACGAGGCAGAGGCATTGATCGCGTACACCCCCAGACGAACTTGCTCATTCGCAGGATTGGTCAGCGGGTCGAGTGCCGCAAACACCAACTCAGCCTGACCGTTACCGTCGGTATCCACGAACGCGACACGACCATCACGGTTGATGCCGCTTGCTGCTCCAGTGAGTCCCGCAAATGGTGCGAATGCCGTCGAACCATCCGCGGCCAAATGCAGTTCAGTCAGCGCCGTGCCCTGCAGTTGGAGAACCTTGACCTTGATCGCCTGGACTGCCGGATTCGAACTTGCGACCGGACCGCCACGAGTCACCGCGATTTCATCGCCGCCGGCACCATCAACGTTACCAGCCGCAACAATCACACCCTTCTGATAACCACTGCCAAAGGGAGTCTGGATTCCACCGATCACAGTATTTGTGCCAGCGGGGGAAGTTCCATCAATCACCACCAAGCGACCAAACTCAACCTGCCCCGATGTCGTTCCGTTGCCGCCGCGAGTACCCGCAATCAGATCTACATGACCATCTCCGTTGACATCGCCCGCTGCGATGTTCAGGCCATTGGTGTATGCGCCCGAGGTGCCGTTCGGTCCGTCATGGTTCGCGAACGGGGTGAACGTCTGAATCAAGGACAACGTTCCCTTGGCGAGCGCAGTTCCGTCGTAGACGAACACCTTTCCGGCTTTGGTTGCATCCAGACCATTCACTCCACGGGCATCCGCAGCGGAAACCGCGAGATCCGCGACGGTATCGCCGTTGAAATCGCCGAGCGCAACCCCAACAAGCCCCGAGTAGAGCGCAGTTCCGGCATCGAGCGGCCGGACCGTCGTGAGGGTTGCGCCATTGGTGGCGTTGATGATCCGAACCGTCCCGCCTCCATTGCCAACCGCCAGGACTGGTGGAGTCGACACGATACTGAAAGTGTTCGAAGCCGTATTCCCCGTCCCACCTTCGTTCTGAGTTGCATCTGCGTTGACCACCGCTGTGACGGTACCTGGCGCCGTCGGGGTCAAACTGAATGTCCAGGTTGTTGCGAAGCCATTCACCGGGTTCACGACCTGGACATTGCTCACAGTCCCGTTGGTCGCTGAGATGTCAGCCGCCGTTAAACCCGTCACCGGCGTTGAGAATGTCGCAGTGGCCGGGATGACCCCCAAACTGGTTGGGTTGGTCGCGGCCGAATCCAGAGTTACGGTGGGAGCCTGTGCGAACGAAGACGGAACAAGCACCAACTCGAACAGCGCGTTCGTGGCGGATGTTTGCGTTGCCTGGTTTGAGGTGTTCGGAAGGGTCGAGTGGATGCCACCGTACATGTAACCGAGCGTGGTCGGCTGCGTGAGTTGGTCGAGTTTGATCACATCGTTCGAGTATGTCGGAAGCCCGCTGGCCTCGAAGAACTTCGCGTTCGACCCATACAGGCCGGGCAGGTGGCTCGGCATCTCGTACTCTTGCATGCTGCCATTGGCAGCCTGCACAAGAGTTGTCACGTCGTCGACGAAGGGCAAGTTCGGATCGAAAGTCAACGTTCCTGTTGCGAAGTCGTAGTCGTAGGCGCTCAGACCACCAAGGAACATGCTGTACATCGACCCACTGACAGCATCATACATCGGCACGATGGGGGCGGTGTACTGGCTGAAGTACTGTTGGTAAGTGCCGACATCAATGCTGGTCGCATTCGGGATCGCGATTGGGTTGCTGTAGCCTCCGCCGCCCTGCGGGCCCGGGGTGAAGACGCCGCCGTAGATTTGCAATGCCTCGGTTGTCGGCGATTGCATCACGTCGCCCAGGATATAGTCACGTCGGCGAAGGTCCGTCTGATCGTTCATCGCCTGGTAATTGGAAATGCTCAGGCTGCCCGGCACAGACCCATCGTAGTTGATCTGGAAACTTCGGATCTCGCTGATGTAGGTCTGGGTGAAGTTGGCAAAGTCGATGTAATCGCCCTGGAAGTTGTGGCCAAGAGCAAGGACCGCTTCATTGCCCAATTTCTTCATCTCGCCACCCGTGACCTGAAATCGCGGGTCAGAAATCTGCTGAAGTTGCGACTGGGTTGCAGCACTCCCCCCATTGACCACCGCCTTGATGAGGCCATCGACACTGAATGCGGTGAGGGTGTTGTAGGTTTGGTATGCACTGAAGACGCTGGCTCCTTGGTCCGTGGCCCCGTAGCCGCCCGAGGTGTAGAGGGTGTCGCCATCCTGGAATGATTGCTGATTCGTGGAATAAAGCGGCGCGGTGACCGCGGCTGGAATATCGGTGGAGCTCCAGGGGAGAGTCCAACTCTGCCAGTTCGCAGGGTTGATGACGATGATGTCCTGGTTTTGATTCGTGGGTGGGAAGTTTGAACCGGCGTCCGGGTTGAATCCGTGTAGGCCGTTGGTTCGGCCACCGAAGAGCAGCCAGTACCCTTCAAACTGCGATCCACTCACGCGATTCACTGCATCAACCGCGGAATGAATCCCAGGAAGGGTGGGCGCGGTGATCTGCCTGATCTGAAGCGTGTATGGAAGATTGCTGGACGTGGCGACAATGGGTGTGGGTGCATTCGGTGGCACCGCGAGCGGGGTTAATTGGAAGTTACCCGACAGTCCGTTCGTGAAGTTGATGCCCGCGCCAGCGATTGAGGGAACGACAACGATGACCGGGGGCGGAGGTGCTCCCGGTCCGGGTGGTGGCGGCGGCGGAAGAGTACCGCTCAAAGTGGTGGTCGCCAGGGTCCCACCCGACACGGTGATCTGTTGGATGCTGCCGCTTGTGAGGTTCGCTTGTGATGCGAGCGACGTGGCGTTGAAGTCACCGTTGAGCGCCCGCCAGGCATCGAGTTGGCCTGGACCGGTGATCTTCAGGGTCACGGGAACTCCTGCGGAGTCAGTGAAACTGAGAGGGGTTGCGGCCGTTGTCGAGGCGAAAAGACCGTAGAAGTTGCCACTGGGAGTGTCGTCGTAATCACCGTCGATCGGTTGGCCTTTGTTGTCGGTGAGGCCAGGATCAGGATTTCCACCGGTCGCGGCAGAGCCGTTGATGAATACGCGGTAAAAGGTAGCCGGGGTCAGGGCGGTTCCGAGGGTAAGGGTTATGGACGACCCAGAGCCACTCGTCGCGTAGGTACCCGAGGTGAGGGCCACCGTCGAAGTGATACTCGTCACGAGTTGTGGGTTGCTCGTGGGAACCTGAATCGAGAAATCGGCAAGGGCAGTCGCGCTCAACGCGCCTGCCGGAAGCGAGAGGGGACCGTCGAAACTGACCGTCAGTTGAGTTCCACCAGGGTTCGCGGTCAAGTTGGTCACAACCGCGCCACTGCTATCCACAAAGGACGGAACGATTCTGCCTTCCAGTGGTTCCACTTGCGGCCGGAACCATGCGTGGGCGTTCCTTGTGGATCGTCGGCGAGTGATTCGGGAGTGGATGCTCATCGTGTCAGTCCCAGGGAGATTGGCTGTGGGTGAAGGATCAAGTTGTGGTATGCAATCTGTCGGCAACGTCGGCAAATAACGTATTCAAAGTATTTAGAATAATTGTGAACCTCCCACTCCTGCCCGCCCCGGAGCAGAACTCCCACTGCTCGACGGCCAGAACGGGATAGTGATCCAGGAGTTGCTCGGGTGACCCCGGAGCGTTTGCGATCTCGCTTGTGGCGATCCCGCTGCCTGTCGCGCATACTGTGTGAACCTGCTGCCTTCACTCCTCCCGCTGGAACCTGCCATGATCCCTCCGCACGCCAATTCTCACGCAGTCAACAGTACCGTGAATCGGCTTCTACCACACGGACGCGATCTCCTTCGCATCGGCAGTCGGCGCTGGTTCCTCCAGACGGGTCTGGCCGGGTTCGCGGGTCTGTCGCTCGCTGACACCCTGCGAGCACGGGATGCCAGCACCGCCTCGACCAGTAAACGAGCGGTCATCATGTTCTGGCTCTCGGGCGGGCCGAGTCAGATCGACACATGGGATCCGAAGCCAGACGCTCCCGACGAGATCCGCGGGCCATACCAGAGCATTGCCACGAGCGTCCCCGGTGTTCGGTTCTGCGAACACCTGCCGCTACAGGCGAAGCTGGCCCACAAGTTGACCGTGTTGCGTGCCGTGGACTGTTCGACCAGCAATCACACACCGATCACCATGCAGGCCGGCAACCCCCTGGCTCGGCGTACTGACGACAGCAAGGACGGCGGCGGTTACCCGTCGATGGGGTCGATCGCGGCGAAATTCCGCGGCCCGAACGCTCCCGCAATGCCGGCGTTCGTCGGTCTTGCGGATAAGTGGAAGTCGGACGTGTGGGGTGCCGGTCACATGGGCACCGCGTTCGAGCCTGCGAAAGGAAGTGAACTCCCCGGCCGACTGGCACTTCCCACCGGAGTCGATGTCGAGCAACTCCAGGATCGAGCCACGCTCCGCAAACAGTTCGACCGCATGAAGCGCGATCTCGACTCACGTCATCAGATGACCGCCACAGACCAGTACACCGAGATGGCACTGGATATGGTCGTGTCGCCGAAGGTGCGAACGGCGTTCGATCTGTCTCAGGAACCAGAGAAAATGCGGGACGCGTACGGCCGTTGCAGTGTCGGTGAGAAGGCGTTGCTCGCCCGGCGACTTGTGGAAGCCGGGAGTACCTACGTGCTGGTCAGTGGGAAGTGGGGTTACTTCGACCACCACGGTGACACCGTTCCACCGTGGGGCGGCATCCAGAAGGGACTGACACCGATCCTCCCTACCATCGACCGTGCCCTGAGCACGCTCGTCGAAGACCTCGATGCACGCGGCTTGCTGGAATCGACTCTCGTGCTGATGCTGGGTGAGTTCGGCCGTTCGCCGGTGATGACGAAGGACGCCGGGCGAAACCACTGGACTCCGGTGATGTCAATGCTCGCGGCTGGCGCGGCCGGGCGGCGGGGCCAAGTGATCGGCAGCACCGACGAGAAGGGTGGCGAACCGAAGACTCGCAAGATCACGCCGTCGGACCTTGCGGCAACCGTGTTCCGGCACCTCGATATCCCGCTTGAGTCGCAGTGGATGAATCCACAGGGACGACCGGTTCCCATCCTGGGGAGCGAGGGCACGCCGATCCCCGAACTGGTCTGATACCAGCAATTCCCGACCGTTGATATTTCCCTGAAAATGTAGCCTTTCTTGATCTTCCCTTTCGTAAACGCACTCG
>Ga0335397_10003197_pt1 | contig 22065 bp, 16 predicted proteins | sample MAT04_FD_205740 | JGI IMG/M metagenome (GOLD analysis project Ga0335397, IMG submission 205740) | Freshwater microbial communities from Lake Fryxell liftoff mats and glacier meltwater in Antarctica - MAT-04 (spades assembly) (version 2) ... | reverse complement strand
ACGTTAGATGTGTGGGGCGGGTTTTGCCTTGATCAAGTCGCTTTGATCAGATATTTTTAGCCGGCACCAGCCCCTACAAGTACAAATAAACGTTAGATGGGTGGGGCGGGTTTTGCCTTGATCAAGTCGCTTTGATCAGATATTTTTAGCCGGCACCCGCCCCTACAAGTACAAATAAACGTTAGATGGGGAGAGAGTTAGATGGGTGGGGCGGGTTTTGCCTTGATCAAGTCGCTTTTATTAGATATTTTTAGCCGGCACCAGCCCCTACAAGTACAAATAAACGTTAGATGGGTGGGGCGGGTTTTGCCTTGATCAAGTCGCTTTGATCAGATATTTTTAGCCGGCACCCGCCCCTACAGGATACTATGGTTTTTTGGCAATAACTACTTATCCTAGCATTTTTAGTCTGGCTTGTTCAGCCATCAGGTACTCCGGTACCCAAAATCGATCGATAGACATGAGAATAGCTACAGATATGAAAATATCAATATTCTCTCCCATTTCCTCAGTGGGCAGTAAACCAAACAATTCGTCAAATTCCTTGACATCTGCTAAGATATTATCAAGGTCTTCTACAAGTTCGTCCGGGTAAATGCAGTGAATTGCTCCATAATCTTCATAATAGGCTTCTTCGTCGGGAAAAAATTCTGACGGTTTGAGTTCTTCCATCAGGTAATCTAGTTTTTGAAACTCTTCTTCCAAAACTATGGCGGCGATGTCTTCCCCGGCTTGCTGTAAGATAATCCGATCGCCCTTTTGCATCACTCGTTTAATTATCTCGATCGCATTTTTGCAAAAATCCTCAACAGTTAAGCGAAAAAAACCCTCGCCACTGGCCAATTTTCCCGCCGCAGCCTCGCCCGCAGCCGAATTTTGACAATTATCTAGGGCGATCGGTAAAATCATAGGTGCGATCGAACTATTGTCAGCAGCATTAAATCCTTCAGTCATCAGCCGTTCCCCAAGATTCACATAACTGTTGAGAATATTGCACAATGGATAAAATTGTAAATATATAGCACCTACGTCTTTTTACCGCCGATGAATAGCAGATTTCTCGATCGACTCCACCACCCCTCGCGCCCCATCATCGTCTTCGACGGCGCAATGGGAACCAACCTGCAAGTCCAAAACCTCACCGCAGAAGACTTCGGCGGCAAAGAATACGAAGGCTGCAACGAATATCTCGTGCACACGAAGCCCGAAGCCGTCGCCATAGTCCACCGAGGATTCCTCGAAGCAGGGGCCGACGTTATCGAAACAGACACCTTTGGCGCGGCTTCCATCGTGCTTGCGGAGTACGATTTGGCAGACAAAGCATATCATCTCAACAAAGTTGCAGCCGAACTCGCCAAGGGTATCGCCGCCGAATTTGACACGCCAGAAAAACCGAGATTTGTCGCAGGATCGATCGGGCCAGGCACCAAATTGCCAACATTAGGACACATTGATTTTGACACACTCACCGCCGCTTTTGCCGAACAAGCAGAAGGACTTTATGACGGTGGCGTTGACTTATTTCTGGTCGAAACTTGTCAAGATGTGCTGCAAATTAAATCAGCATTAAATGCTATTGAAGAAGTATTTAAGAAAAAAGGTGCGCGAATTCCGTTAATGGTATCAATCACAATGGAAGCCACCGGCACAATGCTAGTCGGTTCCGACATCAGCGCCGCCCTCGCCATTTTGCAGCCGTATCCCATAGATATTTTAGGATTAAATTGTGCTACCGGGCCCGATCGCATGGCCGAACACATCAAATACCTATCTAAACATTCGCCCTTCGTCATTTCCTGCATTCCCAACGCTGGTTTACCCGAAAACATTGGCGGGCACGCGCACTACAAACTCACGCCAATAGAATTAAAAATGGCCTTGATGCACTTTGTCGAAGACTTAGGCGTGCAAGTCATCGGCGGCTGCTGCGGAACCCGCTACGATCACATCCAACAGCTATCAGAAATCGGCGCAACTCTGACACCAAAAATTCGCGAAATTACTTGGGAACCATCCGCCGCTTCAATTTATAGTGCCCAACCCTATGAACAAGAAAACTCATTCTTAATTGTCGGCGAAAAACTCAACGCCAGCGGTTCCAAAAAATGCCGCGATTTGCTGAATGCCGAAGACTGGGATGGTTTAGTAGCAATGGCTAGGGAACAAGTGCGAGAAGGCGCGCACATTCTTGATGTCAACGTGGATTATGTCGGCCGCGATGGTGTCCGCGACATGAAAGAATTAGTTTCTCGCGTTGTCACAAACGCAACTCTGCCTCTAATGTTGGATTCCACCGAGTGGGAAAAGATGGAAGCAGGGTTAAAAGTTGCGGGCGGCAAATGTTTGCTGAATTCCACTAACTATGAAGATGGAGAACCGCGTTTTTATCAAGTTTTGGATTTGGCGAAGAAATACGGCGCGGCGATTGTGATCGGGACGATTGATGAAGATGGGATGGCGCGTACTGCTGACCAAAAATTTGCGATCGCCCAACGCGCATATAATGCCGCCGTCGCCCACGGAATTCCCGCCCCAGAAATCTTTTTTGACACCCTAGCATTGCCAATTTCCACCGGGATTGAAGAAGACCGAAAAAACGGCAAAGCTACCATCGATTCGATCCGCCGCATCCGCCAAGAATTGCCCGGATGTCACGTAATTTTGGGAGTTTCTAACATCTCCTTCGGCTTAAATCCGGCCGCGCGACAAGTTTTGAATTCCATGTTTTTGCATGAAGCGATGCAGGCGGGGATGGACTCGGCAATTATCAGCGCCAATAAGATTTTGCCTCTAGCCAAAATCGACCCCAAACACCAGGAAATCTGCCGTAAGCTGATCTACGACGAAAGGGAGTTCGACGGCGATATTTGCGTTTATGACCCCTTGGGCGACCTGACAACGGTGTTTGCGGGCAAAACTACTAAGCGCGATCGGACAGAAGACGCTAACCTTCCCGTAGAACAACGTCTCAAGCAGCACATCATCGATGGCGAACGCATTGGACTCGATATCCAATTAACCAAAGCATTAGAAACTTATGCACCTCTGCACATTATCAATACTTTCCTCTTAGATGGGATGAAAGTAGTCGGAGAATTGTTCGGATCGGGACAAATGCAGCTACCGTTTGTATTGCAATCAGCCGAAACCATGAAAGCGGCAGTTGCTTATTTAGAACCGCACATGGAACAGTCCGAATCTGGTGACAATTCCAAAGGAACATTCATCATTGCAACTGTCAAAGGCGACGTTCACGACATCGGCAAAAATTTGGTTGATATTATCCTATCAAACAACGGCTACCGAGTGATTAACTTGGGAATTAAGCAACCAGTTGATAATATTATTGATGCCTACGAAAAGCACAAAGCTGATTGTATTGCCATGAGTGGCTTGCTGGTAAAATCCACCGCATTTATGAAAGAAAACTTGGAGGTATTTAACCAGAGAGGAATTACCGTTCCGGTGATTTTGGGCGGTGCAGCTTTGACTCCCAAGTTTGTCCATGAAGACTGCCAAAATACTTACAAAGGTAAAGTTGTTTACGGCAAAGATGCGTTTTCTGACTTGAACTTTATGGAGAAACTGATGCCAGCGAAATCTGCTGGTAACTGGGAAGATTTGCAAGGATTCTTAGATGAAGTAGGGCAAGATAATGGAGTAGTCAAAGAAGTTAAGACTGCCGAAGAAATCGCTGTTGAGGATGCGAAGAAAGCAGCCAAACTAGAAATTCCGACTGTGATAGATACCAGGCGTTCGGAAGCAGTTGATATAGATATCGATCGCCCGATTCCTCCTTTTTGGGGAACTCAGTTATTGCGGCCTGAAGACATCCCCTTTGAAGAACTTTTATGGCACTTAGATTTGCAAGCCTTAGTTGCTGGACAGTGGCAATTCCGCAAGCCAAAAGACCAATCGCGGGAAGAATACGATGCTTTCTTAGCTGAGACAGTTTATCCCATATTGGAGGAATGGAAACACAAAATTATCACTGAACAACTGTTGCATCCCCAAGCAATTTACGGGTATTTTCCTTGTCAGTCTGAAGGCAATTCTTTGCATTTATATGACCCGGAAATTATGGATAACGGGCAAGATGTATCGACACCCGCAGCAACCTGGACATTTCCCCGCCAAAAATCGGCGCGCCGGATGTGCATTGCTGACTTCTTCGCACCCAAAGAATCGGGTAAAATTGATGTATTTCCGATGCAGGTAGCGACGGTGGGAGAAGTTGCGACGGAGTACGCGCAAAAGCTCTTTGCTAACAATCAATATACTGACTATCTCTACTTCCACGGGTTGGCGGTACAGACGGCGGAAGCAGTGGCAGAATGGACTCACGCGCGGATTCGCCGGGAATTGGGCTTTGGTAGCGAGGAACCGGACAATATTCGCAATATGCTAGCGCAGAGATATCGCGGTTCGCGCTATAGTTTCGGCTACCCGGCTTGTCCGAATATGGCGGATCAGTACAAGCAATTGGATTTGTTGAAGTGCGATCGTATCAACCTGTATATGGATGAAAGCGAACAACTTTATCCTGAACAATCAACTACCGCCATTATCACCTATCACCCAGCGGCTAAATACTTCACCGCTTAATTTGTAGGGTGCGCACTGCGCACCTTTTTATGCTGACTTTGTTTGTATAGCCGCGATTTCTAATCGCCTGAAGCGGATTTGGTATGATATTTAAGGAGTGGGTTTTGTAGTAATTGGCGTGGAAGAGGGGGAGGCAACATTTGGAGCCTCTGGTTTTTGATCGCCTGCTACTACTGACGAAGTATCAACCGTGGATGCGATATCTCTGTGAGCTTCAATTAACCATTGATACTCGTTGAGAGTTTCTGGACGAGCAAATTTTTTGCAACTCTCCCACTCTTGCTGCCCTCCTTCTTTGTTCTTCTGAATTTCTTGTACCTTGGCTAGCAGGCAGTGCGCCATCCCTGCGCCTATTTGACCCTTACCCTTATTCATCTTTTTGTCGAGTGCAATAGCAGATTCTAGCTCCAAGGCAGCTTTGTCATATTCTTTTTGCTCTAATAGAACCCATCCCAGATTTCTGTAGAGTTGATAGTTTGTTTGGTTATCCTTATTATTCTGCTGCAAACCCATGCGAAAAAATGCTTCTGCTGCCACTAATTTTTTTTGGTGGCGATAGACACGCCCCAGGTTATTAAAAGCTAAAGGCTGTCCAGATCCTAAGGACTCTTTGTACATTTTTTCTGCTAGATCCAAATTTCCCAGGGATTCATAAACTTCGCCCAAGGCCATGCTGATTTTGTCATGGTCTGGATCGAGCTTGAGCGCCTGTTGGTACTTATCCTCTGCTTTTCTCAATAGACCTTGATTATAATAGTTGCGTCCCTGCTGATAGTAGGAGTCAGCGATTTTGGGCAAGTTCGCTTGAGTGGCGATCGCGCCTAGAAATAGTGTTGCCGAAAATCCCAACGTAAATTCGCTTTGTAAATGAGAGGGAATCCTCAGTTTCTTCATCACATTCTTAACCACTTTCTCCCCTCCCCCGCCCTGCAAACTGGACAAAGCCACTGCCATCAACCCGCTTGGGCCGATGATACCAAAAGATTCCAGCACGCCGAACCCACCCACAGCAAAGCGCGGCACAAGGCCTGTCATATAGGCGACAAACGCAGTTAAACAGACGACGCTTAACCCATTCCAGAGGTTATCGAAGCGATCCAATGGGTGTGCTTGCTCGGCTGGTTGAAAAAACCACCACCAGGCTGACTCTGGAGGCTTCAAACTACTACGCCAGTCTTCTAATTTTCCCGCCTCGGCGATCGCGGCAGCTTGTTTTTTTAATCGCTCATCCAATTGAAGTAGACTAGCTATAGTTGTCCCCGAAGGCTGAGTTGGTGAGTTTAGGGCTACGCTGACGGCATCGCGAGCCAGGAGGACGTTCAGAGTTTTTTCCGATGAAAGTAGTGGTGCTTCTTCCTCAAATTCACTCAGCGCTGTTGCATAATGCACAATAGCCAAGCCTAATTCAGAAGAAGTGCTTTTATTTAAGTCAGTCATTATTAGTTTGCTTGTTTGGAGTAGCATCTAGAAAGTACAGTGTACTTCCAATCAGTTTACCAGATATAGCCTTTCGATCTCTCATATGAGGTACTATCCGGCTCCGTGGGCCTAGGGCTCCGTGGGCCTAGGGCTATCCTCACCACGCTTGAGAACCGCTATATCTAAGTAGCTTACTCCATCCTGCCCGGCCCTACCCAAGCTCAATTGGTGCGCCGAAGAGCACCCTACAAGATAAAACTCGGCGGTTGAAACCGCTACTACACAAACGAAGTCCGCCGGCGCGGACTGAAGAATATATGAATTAAACCAATAAAAAAGCACCTAAAAAAAGTGCTTTTGTGAGCATGAACTTTCCATGTCTGACAAACTTTTACAAGTAATTCCGGGGAGTGCGCGCCCCGGCAGATGCTCCTGCCATCGAAGCAACCAAACCCAATAATGAGCCGAACAAAAACGACCAACCAGCTTTCGCAGCATTTTCAGCAATATTGCGAGTATCTTGAGCAGATACGTTAGGCGCTTGGTTCGGCAGATTGACCGCGCCTTGCTGGGCTTGATTAATCACTTCTCCCGCATTCGCAGCTACTATGCCAAAAGTACCGGCTACGCCGTTTGCTAACAGCCAAGAGCCAATTGTTAAGGTAGTTGCCCACAAAATTGCCCCGTTCAAAAGTGCTGTGCTCCGGTTCATCGGGCCGCAAGAGCGAGCTGTTACCCAGCCGCCAACGCCTAAGCTAATTAGCAAACTGATGATTGACCAAATTCCGATCCCAGTACCCACGCTGCCTGCTATACTGCGCGGAGCTCCTGAATTAGCAATGTTGCTCAAGCCGATCGCAGCGCCCAATGCACTTAAAACCAATTGTGTGGCGATCGCAATTACCAAACCTGAAAAGATCGGGCCCCACCGCACGCGATCGTGGTATTCCATGACTGAATTCACCACCACCGGTTCAGTAACAACGTTATCGGCTGGTCTATTTACGTAGGACATATCTTTTTTTCCTCTGATTGCTTTTATTTTTAAGAATCTACAACTTATGTATTGATTTTGGCTGAGATTGATAAAAACTATATCTGCCTGGGGAAATAACCAGAATCTCTGTCTAAAGAAAGAAACAAAAAAGTCATCAGCAGTCTGTCATTCGCTATTAGCGAATGACAGATGACTGATGACGAATGACTAATGACTATTTTATCCAGTTAAAAAAGTTCGCCGACGTATAGAGGAAAGGTAGCTTAACGCAATCTTACAGCCGTTCCGACGGCAGTAATCAGCAGCAAAGCTCCCGAAGAGTCTACATTAATCGTGCCGGTATCAACTTCCACCCCAATGACGGCATTAGCACCGAGACGCGCGGCCCGTTTTTCCAGTTCCGCGAGGGCATCTTGCTGTCCTTTGAGAAACACTTCCTCATAGCTGCCGGTGCGCCCGCCGATGATGTCGCGAATCCCCGCGAAGAAATCTCGCAGGGCGTTGGTGCCGTAGACCACCTCAGCAGTTACAATTCCCAAGTAAGATTGAATTTCTGCTCCTTGGATGATATCAGTTGTTGTTACAATCATCAGTTGCCCTCAAGTGCGAAAATTTTGAATGAGTCGAGTTCTGTAGATTTACTACATCTCACGCCTCACAGATTCCAGGCAAACCCTAAGCTATCAGCTTGGCAAGCTGACATTAACTCGCTCTCTCAATCCACACACTCTTTGAAACAAATGGCCGTGTACAAACAAAGTCTCTTGATATTCAGTACGCTGTTGGTAGCGGGATTCGCGATCGCAGCGCCGCAGGTAGCGCTCTCAGCAGAAATATCTGTTCAAGTTCAAGCTAAAAACGATCCAAATTTAGATGATCTGCTGCGGCAAGGACGCGAGTTGGTAAATGCAGGAGACTACAGTAAGGCGATCGCCATTTATCAGCAAGCAGCCCGTTTAGATGCGGAAAACCCGCGCATTTTTTCGGGTATTGCCTATTTAGAAGCGCGTCAGGGCAACTATCAAGCCTCAGTGGAATTTTACCAACAGGCGATCGGTCTCGAACCCAAAAATGCTAACTTCCAATACGCATTAGGATATGCTATGGCGAATCTGCAAAACTATCCCGCAGCAGCCGCAGCTTACCGTCGCGCCGCCCAGCTCGATCGCAAAAATGTCAATGCCCGCATTGGTCTGGGAGTGGTACTTTTTCAGCAAAAAGATTACAGCGGTTCATTTAAAGCATACCAAGAGGCGATCGCGATCGATCCGAAAAATTGGCAAGCTTATTCTTCAATGGGTTTAGTATTGATCCAGCAGGGAAATTTTGCCAGTGCTGTCACCGTGCTCGAACAAGCAGCAAAACTCGCTCCCAAACAAGCCAGCGTCCAGTTAAAATTAGGTAGTGCTTTGCTGCGGAACGGCAACACTTCCGAAGGGCTAGCAGCTTTTGAAGAAGCAGCCAAACTAGAGCCGCGGAATCCCGAAGTGCAAGTAGAAATCGCCGAACTTCTCAGGTCTCAAAACGACTTAGACGGAGCCGTGGTAGCTTATAAGCGGGCGATTGACGTGCGCCCGAATTTAGTGGAAGCATACGTGGCGATCGGGGAAATTCAAATCCAAAAACAAGATTTTGTAGGAGCGATTATCACTTTTCGGCGAGTGATCCAGATCGATCCAAACAGAGCAGAAGCTTATTACAATATGGGTAAAGCACTCAAAGCGCGCGATCGCACATCCGAAGCAATGCAAGCTTTTCAACAAGCCCTCGACACTTACCGCCAGCAAGGCAACAATGATGGTGCACAAAAAGCTGAGGCGGCGCTCAAGCAACTCAAATAATATTTCTCAATGTACTAATGGGCAATTGGGAATGGGGAATTGGTAATGGGGAATTGGTAATGGGGAATTGGTAATCAATTACATCCGTTAAATCCGTTAAAAAATCCGTTGCCGAACTTCCCTCTCTCAATTACCTCCGTTAAATCCGTTAAAAAATCCGTTGTCGAACTGCTTTGTTGTGATATAATATTCTGGCAAGTTTGCAGGGCGATCGCTCGGTAAATTCAAGAGAAAAGAAAGGCGATCGCACGACAGCACTCGATCGAACCTCCATCTTTTGTCAGATACTCCAACTAATCTCTGAAGATGAATCTATTTCTATTGATAGAGACTGCCAACTTGTTAACATTTGTAAAATAAGCAAAATATCCTATCCCCAGAGCTTCATCTATGCAAACGTATGATGTGATTATCATCGGAGCAGGTCACAACGGGCTTGTCTGTGCGTCTTATCTCCTCAAAGCCGGATATACCGTGCTGTTGTTAGAAAAACGTTCGGTTCCCGGCGGCGCGGCCACTACCGAAGCTGCGATTCCTGAATTACCCGATTTTAAATTCAATTTGTGCGCGATCGACCACGAATTTATCCATTTAGGGCCTGTTGTCGAAGAATTAGAACTGGAAAAATACGGCTTAGAATATCTTTACTGCGATCCAGTCGTTTTTTGTCCGCATCCAGACGGTAAATATTTTTTAGCGCACACTTCTGTAGAAAAAACTTGTGCAGAAATTGCCCGCTACAACGAGCGCGACGCTAAAAAATATGCCGAATATACAGACTTTTGGCAGCGCGCTCTAGGTGCAATGATTCCGATGTTCAACGCGCCGCCAAAATCCATCATAGATATTGCCGGCAACTACGATATTGCCAAACTCAAAGACTTATTTTCAGTCATCGGTTCCCCCGACAAAACGCTGGACTTTATTCGCACCATGATTACCAGCGCTGAGGACATTCTCAACGAGTGGTTTGATGAGGAATTTCTGAAAGCACCCTTAGCGAGACTCGCCGCAGAATTGGGCGCGCCTCCTTCGCAAAAGACTATTGCGATCGGCGCAATTATGATGGCCATGCGCCACAATCCCGGCATGGCTAGGCCGCGCGGGGGAACTGGTGCATTGGTGCAAGCGCTGGTTAATTTAGTACAAAGTTACGCGGGTGTTATACTTACCGACCAGCAAGTCGAGAAAATATTAGTTGATAGCGGCCGTGCTGTCGGTGTTCGAGTTGCAGGCGGCACAGAATATCGAGCTACCAAAGGTGTCATTTCTAATATTGATGCGAAGCGTTTGTTTCTGCACTTAATGGATGACAGCGATGTTGATGCTGCTGACCCGAATTTGCGGGAAAGATTGGAGCGCAAAATTGTTAATAATAATGAGACTATTCTCAAAATAGATTTAGCTCTCAATGAAGCGCCTAAGTTCGATCGCTGGAATCATCAAGACGAATACTTAATCGGTTCAATTTTGATCGCTGATTCGGTGAAGCACGTCGAAATTGCTCATACACAGCCTGCGATCGGCAAAATCCCCGATTCTGACCCGTCGATGTATGTGGTAGTCCCAACGATGCGAGACCCGTCAATGGCTCCCCCTGGACATCATACGGTGTGGATTGAGTTTTTTGCTCCTTACCAAATCGAGAATGCTGAGGGAACAGGCCAGCATGGTACGGGTTGGACGGATGAGTTGAAAAACAAAGTTGCCGATCGCTGCATTGACAAATTAGCAGAATACGCGCCAAATATCAAGAATGCAATTATCGGCCGCCGCGTGGAAAGTCCGGCAGAATTGGGAGAGCGTTTGGGGGCGCTGAAAGGGAATTATTACCACGTTGATATGACGCTGGATCAGATGATCTTTTTCCGCCCTTTACCGGAGTTGGCGAATTACAAAACGCCGATCGACGGTTTGTATCTCACCGGGGCAGGAACCCACCCAGGCGGCTCGATTTCGGGGATGCCCGGACGCAATACGGCTCGCGTGTTTATGCACGCACAGCAGCCGATCGCGCAAACATTAGCAGATGCGGCTAACTCTCTGAAATCGACGGCTAAATCGGTATTTCGGGGTAATTAAAACTGGACTGACGCACTCCGCCAAAGAAACCGGGTTTTTACCATAAAAATTCGTGGCAACTCATAGATGCTCTAAAAAACCCGGTTTCTCGATCCCCATGCGTAAGTTCCGTATAAGCAGGGGCGGAAATTTTCTGCCCCGCTAGATTTAATGTTGCCCTTGCGCTTAGTTGCCAGATAGAATAATTTTATTTATAATTGAAAGTTGAGTTTTACATATAAATCGGCAAGTGATGATGTTTCCCGGTCATGAAGTCTGGAACGAAACCCTAATCGAACAAAGAGTTAATTATACTCTGGAATTAGATGGAAATTTTATCATTATTGAAAATGTGCCAGCCCGATTGTGTGTAGAAACAGGAGAGCGTTTTTTCTCACCAGAAACAGTAGAACGACTACAGCAAATTATCTGGAAAGGAAAACAGCCAAGTCGCACCCTGGAAGTTCCTGTTTATGAGTTTGTGTAATTAGCGGATAAAAACGCGACATTAGTAATACCAAATCCGGCTTTAATATCCCATTTAATCTTGAGTCCCGCTCTGCTAGGACGCAAGTTTGTTTAGGATAGGTTTCAACCGCTGACTCTGATCGGGCGTGTTTAACGCGGATTTAGTATGATATGATCACAAATTCATCCTTTGTGCATATGGAAAATATGACTCCAACAATGAGAAACTAATATTAGCGTTACCCTATTTTTAGCGATGACAAACCGAGTGTTGATAGTCGGCGGCCGGGGACGAATTGGCAACAGCGTTGCTCAAGACCTTGTTACCCACACCGACGCAGAAATTACTATTACCGGACGCGACCCTAATGGCTCTATTCCCCCAGAGTTGCCGCCGGATCGATCGCGCTATTTAGCTTTAGATTTAGCAGACAGCGCAGCTTTGCAGCAAGCTGTTTCATCCTCTAACCTCGTGGTTCACTGTGCCGGCCCATTTCACTACCGAGACGCTAGCGTATTGAAAACTTGCATCGAAACAGGTGTTAATTATACCGATGTCAGCGACAGCCGTAGTTTTACTCGCAGAGCTTTAGAATTGCGCGAAACAGCTAAAAATGCTGGAATTACTGCGATTATCAATACGGGAATTTTCCCTGGAATTTCTAACAGCATGGTGCGCCGGGATGTCGAGCAATTAGATACCCCAGAACACATCCATTTGAGTTACGTTGTCGGCGGTTCTGGCGGTGCTGGTGTCACGGTGATGCGGACTACTTTTTTAGGTTTGCAAACTCCTTTTGAGGTTTTGATTGATGGCAAAATGCAGCAGATTAAACCCTATACCGATCGCGAAACGATAGAATTTCCCGAACCCTACGGCAAAACAGGCGTTTACTGGTTCGATATGCCGGAAGCAATTACTTTGCCCGAAACTTTCCCAGTAAAAACAGTTGTTACTAAATTCGGCACGTCTCCAGACTTTTACAATCATCTTACCTGGTTTGTTGCCAAATACTGGCCCGATAGCTGGCTGAAAAATCCGTCTGTGATTGAGTTTTTGTCCTATGTCAGCTACGGGATGACTGCTGTTAGCAATAATTTTAGCGGTGTGGGTGTGGCTGTGCGATCGCAAGTGACCGGCCTCAAAAACGGTAAACCCGCTAAAGTTCGATCGACAGCGCTACACCCAAATGCTGCTATAGCTACGGGCATCGGTACTGGCAGCATCGCTCAATTGATCTTAGAGGGCAAACTGGCAAAACCTGGCGTTTGGTCGGTAGAGCAAGCTATTTCTACCGAGCTATTTGAAGGAGCTATGCAGAGTCGAAACCTCAATATAGAGCAGGTGTGCGTGTAGTTATATCGGGTTTTTATAGCAAGTTTAGATGTTTGGTGAACGGGCTTTTTTTGACGAACCGCGAAGACGCAAAGAACGCGAAGGAAGAGGAGAGAAGAGTGAGGGTTTGCAATAATAATTGTAGGAGAACCGCTAGATTGAGTGTTTTGCCGAATTGCGGGCCCTCACACTAGATGAGTTTTGCTTGTTTAACTAATCTATCTTTTGGTAGAAGTAATTGTAGCAAGCAGGAGTTTAATATATTGGACATCACCAGAAATAGCCCTTTTGGATCGATCGACACAGGGTAGCTGCAACAAAAATTGCGCTTTAACCAAGGTTGTGGATGAGCGATCGCCCGATCGGGACAACAAACACCATAGTTTTTGCGAAAAAATACCAGGAGACGTTGATATGAAGCGGGTTTTAAAAGCTCTAGGGCAAACATTGAGTCAAAGCATTTTGCTGATCTGTACGCTGGCTTTCATTGGTTTAGCAGGTATCGCGGTAGCACCCAATCAGGCGGCTTACGCAGCAGGTCAATACAGCAGTCAGGCGCAGCAGTCAGGTAAAATTACTGACCCCGCAGAAAAATTCGAGGATCTCAATCCCCAAGCAGCTTACGAAGAACTCGTCAACACAGCTCAAAATCCTGCACAGGTCGAGAAGGTTTACGATGAAAGCTTAAAGGAATACAATGCAGAACACCCGCAAGAAAGCATTGTTCAAAAAGCTGAAGATCTGATCGAAAAGGTCACGGGCAAGGAATAAATTAAAAATTTTCTATCTAACTCAAGTTGCGAAATATTCAGCTTCGCTGAGGACACATTTCAGCAGAGATATCGATTCACTTGAACTTAATGATGTAGGGTGCGCATTGCGCACCTTACGTCGTTTGAGTAGCCTGTTAAACCACTTGTTTTTTGCGTCCAAGACTGTTTGAGCTTTCCCCTTTCCCGGTTTTTTAAGCTAGCAGATTCATCCCAAAGGAAGATGAATAAATAGGAGTTTAAAAGGTAGATTTAATCAGAGATTCAGTTAAATAAAAGGAAAAAAATATCATGAGCAACGATCAAGAAACAGTGAAGTCAGCAGATGCTAACCTCGACCCGATTTCTGGGGAAACAGGAGCTCATCCAGTGGGAACGGGTATCGGTGCTGCGAGTGCGGGTGCTGCGGGTGCTGCGATCGGCGGTGCGATCGGCGGGCCTGTGGGCGCAGTTGTAGGCGCAGTTGTGGGCGCATTTAGTGGCGGTTTGGCGGGTAAAGGTGTCGCAGAGGCGATCGACCCCACAGTAGAAGATACATACTGGCAAAACAACTATAGCTCCCGTTCTTACGCTGACACGAGCACGACTTACGAAGATTATCAACCTGCATACCGCACAGGCTACGAGGGTTACAGCCGCTATGGCGGTACGGGTAAAAGCTTCAACGACATCGAAAACGATTTGCAGCGCGACTACGAAACAAATCGCGGTAAGTCGAATCTACAGTGGGAAAAAGCCAAGCCCGCCACGCGCGACGCTTGGGATCGGGTGGAACGCGCTGTTCCCGGCGACATTGACAAAGACCGCCGCTAACACCGTCAGAAGACCAGGCGGTTGAAACCGCGTTATTTTCTTGACACGGCGGAGGCGGACTTCGTTTGTCTAGAGGCGGTTGAAACCGCCGTCTGATCTTGGGGATTTTTTACCCCTCTCTACATCTGAGAGGGGTATTTTTAACTGAGTGGAAATCGTTTTTTTCAGGAAGCAAGATTTTGCCAAGGCTGGTTTGGCGGCTTGAATCGCCAAAAAACTTATTAACAAAAAAGTTTGAGATTGGCATTTTTTGTTGACAATTAGCCTTAAAATTAAACTAATTCAGGACTCAGGCATCGATCGCATATTTCTGCGATTTTTCGCAATCCGGGCGATCGCAGCCGAATCGGGAAAGCATCGGCTGCATCGAGTCCCATAATTGTTAATCTAAATCCTCTCATTCAAAATCGGTATTACTTGTGGATGAAATGTTGGAAAATGCTTGGACGCTCAAGCAAAATTTAATTGACTTTGTGATGGATGCTGAAGGAGATTTAGCGGTAGCTTTAGAAGCTTTTGCAGCAGCTCGATCGACTGGCGAGCGCTATGATATTGCTCAGCAAAATCAAGTGATTGACAGTTTTACAGTTGAAGGTAAAGTCGGAGATAAAACGCCGATCGACATTTTTGTCGAAAGTCAGCCGGATTTAACCCAGAGCGGGATTGGTTTGCTAGAAAGTTGGCAGCACAGAAGCTTCCCTGCGTTGTTTGAAATTACTCAAATTTCCCCCGACAGCATTGAACTGATGAACTGGCTGACGGCTAAGCACTACGCTGTCAAGCCCAACAGCGCTAATTTCCTAGAACAACTGTCTCGCTTAAAGTTAGGAGAAATCTTGCGGGCTCGGATTGCGCCCCTCACCGATGACTGGTGGATACTCTCGGGGCCTGCGATTCCGATGGGGAAATTGGGTAAGCCTAAGTTGGCGGTGGCGATCGGCAATTTCAAGCAAAATTACAAACAGAACCTGTACAGCGATGCGCCAGAACTGTTAGAGCAAGCTTGGCAATCGGTAGAACAGTATCACGAAGATTTTACCGAATTTTTTGGCGGCGACGAAGTGACGCTATCGGGATATCACCTGAATAAACAGTTGGCTGAATTTCAGGAAGTAATCACTAAAAAACGCCTAGCTGAGATGGGCGTTGATGAAACTAAATCTCTCGCGGATATCGTTGAAGATGCTGGAGTCGATCGAGAAGAAGTCAAAGCAGCCGCCATCGCAGCATCAGGCGCGGATGCTAAAGCCGTTGAGGTAATGCTCGATAGCAATGCTAGTTCAAAAATGGTAACGCCGAAAGTCGAATTGCCCGATCGCTTCAAAAAAGCCGAAAAGGTGACAGCACTTTCTCATCCTCGCTGGGGGCAAACTTTTTTGTCTACCTACGCTCAATTTACCGAAATGCTGGCAGCAGAGGACTTTTTAACCATTCCCGGTTACGAAAAGTTGGTTCGCAGCTATCTTGAAGATGCTGCAATTAATGCCTGGATTTGGCAGCGGTTAGCGAAAGTTAATCCAGCGAAATTATCACAAATTTTGCAAACTGTGTTGCAGCGGACTGATTTGGCGATCGAGACTGATTTAGATTCTTTACTGGAAGAGTTTAAAAAACCCTTAGAACCAGAACTCCCGGAAATTGCCAGCGTTCCCCTGCACCTGAACAACTTATTTCAGGAAGCTTTAGGCGAAGTTAACAAGTCAAAGTCCAAACCGCAGGACAAAAAGAAAAGCTCTAAGGGTTTTAAATCCTGACCCACATCTGGCACCAATCTCAAAAACCTGTAAGGGCGGGTTCACCAATAGCCGTAAAGGATGCCCACAGGTGAAATAAACCCGCCCCCATCCCGCTTGAGTTGCACTCAATCGCTTTCAAAAGTAAAGCTCATCTTGATTAGGATTTCTTCGCTCAAAGTGCGATCGCCGGCCAGCTTCGACTCGCGCTTATCGCCCAGCAGTAGCAGACCCGCAATTGAAGCCACAAAAGAAACCATAACCAGATAGTCACGCCAGTTAAGCTCAACCATTTTCAACTCCGCTGCGATCTTAATTTTGGGAATTAGAAATCAGTCTAAAGGATAAGTTTTCCTGCTCCCAGCAATAGTTACAAATTGACACAGCCGCAGTTACAAATCGCAATGAAAATTCACCGCAACAGCCCGCCACAGGCTCGTTTAGTCAGCCGAAAAGGACAATTCACCTTAAATATTGTCAAGTTGGGAGTACCTCGCCTGCATTTTGCCGACCTCTACCACAGGCTGCTAACTCTTTCTTGGCCGCAATTTTTCATTCTGATTTGTCTCTCGTATTTAGTCATGAATGGTTTATTTGCCTTAGCTTACTTGGCGGGAGGAGATTGTATTGCTAACGCACGGCCCGGTTCTTTCAAAGATGCCTTTTATTTCAGCGTGCAAACAATGGCGACGATCGGCTACGGCGCTATGTATCCGCGCACGGATTATGCTAATACTATAGTCGCGATCGAAGCGTTTTTTGGTTTGTGGGGAGTGGCAATGGTGACGGGACTGGCTTTTTCGCGATTTTCCCGACCAACAGCTAGAGTTATCTTTAGCCACATAGCTACAATCGCTCCTTTCAATGGCGTTCCTACTCTCATGTATCGCACGGGAAATCAGCGCTTCAATCAAATTTTAGAAGCGCAGCAGCGAGCTACTTTGATCCGGGACGAAGTAACATCGGAAGGTGAATTTATGCGGCGTTTTTACGATTTGCAATTAGTGCGGAGTCAATCTCCTATTTTTGCATTAAGTTGGACTGTGATGCACGTAATTAATGAGAGCAGTCCTTTGTACCAAGTTACTGCAAAAGATTTGAGCGAATGCCAAGCGGAAATTGTGATTACGCTAACGGGAATTGACGACACTGTTTCGCAAACTATTCACGCGCGGCATTCTTTTGTAGCTGCGGAAATTATGTGGAATATGCGGTTTATAGATATTATTAGTAGAACGCCGGATGGCGGGCGGGTGGTTGATTATACTCGGTTTCACGATGTGAAGCCTGTTGAATGAGACAAAATTTACGCAAGTGGCTAGAAACCGGGTTTTTTGCGAAAATATGGCATTCCCACCTTAAATTCCCGTAAAAACCCGGTTTCTTTGGTATTGATGCGTAAGTGCTGTGAAAATTTTGATTTAGTCATTGCTAGAATACTTGTATGCCAAAAAAAGTTAATATTTATGAACTCAATAACTGCGAATATGACACTGAAAGAATTGCAACCGCAACTCCTGGCTTTAACTCCCGAAGAAAAGACTCAAGCTATACAATTTTTAGCCCAAAGTTTAAGCAATTTTTGGTCTGGAATTCAAAAGACTCCTGGCGTAATGGGTGGCGAAGCTTGTATCAGACAAACTCGCATTCCTGTTTGGCTGTTAATAAGTTATCGCCGCCGTCAAGGTGCTAGTGATGCTCATATTTTAGAAGGTCATCCCGATCTGAGTGCTGCCGATTTGGTAAATGCTTTTGCTTATGCTGAGGCACAGGTTGATGAGATTGATCGAGCAATTCTAGAACAAGAAGAGGCATAAACTGTGGCGCGTATTATGCAGATGAACAATACCCATTTCCGGTCGTAAAAATACTGCGCTCTTTGGGGCATGATGTCCTGACAGTTCAAGAAGCGGGGAAGGCAAATCAAAAGATACCTGATGAAGAAGTTAAGATAAGACGGCGGTTAAAACCGCGCCTATACAAACCATGTCCGCCTCCGCGGACTCAAGAGAATAACGTAATTTAAACCGCCTTTGTCTTCAACCCCTCTGAGCTCGGGTTTTGCTTGTATAGACGCGGTTTCAACCAGTTTTCTACTATGGAATTAACTCATACTATGCGAATAATTCATACTGCTGATTGGCATTTGGGGCGGCGTTTTCGAGGGATCGATCGCACTTTGGAAATTGCGATCGCCCTCGAACAGATTTTGAAACAAGCCAAAGCCCTCGATGTCGATGCTGTGTTGGTCGCCGGCGACATTTTTGACGTTCCCAACCCTCCAGCTTACGCTGAACGCATTGCTTATCACTTTTTCTGCGAACTCCAAGCGGCCGGAATTCCCGCAATTGCGATCGCCGGGAATCACGATTCCGCATCCCGCATCGACAGCATCGCCCAACTGCTATCCCTCGCCGGCGTTCGCGCTTTAGGTAAACCCAGGCGATCGGCAGACGGCGGCACGATTACTCTCAATACAAAAAGTGGTAAACTTTGCGTGGGAGCAATGCCTTTTGCTTCCGAACAAAGACTGTTAGATGCTAATTCTCTCTGGCACTCCGGCGACGCTAACCGCCGCCAAGATTACCGCGAAATTGTAGCAGATTTACTGCAAAATTTAACCACAGATTTTCGCGACAATACGGTGAATATGCTGATGGCACACATGAGCATAGACGGCGCTCGCTTGGCTAAATCCGAAGTCGCTTACTACACGCGAGAAAAATACCTGCTGTCATCGCAAACTCTGCCGCCAGAAGCTCAGTATGTCGCCCTCGGACACATCCACATTCACCAGCGCATTGCTAAGAATTCCCCCGCTTATTATTCCGGTTCTTTGATTCAGTTGGATTTCGGAGAAGCGGAACAAGAAAAAGGATTTTGCTTGATAGAAGTTGAGCCGGGAAGTCAGGCTAAGGTAGAATTTAGACCTGTAGCTTGCCACAAACCGTTAAAAGTGCTTCAATGTCATAATGACAATCTTGATGCTATCTTAGAAGCTCATCAGTATCATCCGGGTTTTTTGAAGGTAATAGTCGAATTAGACAGTCCGCAAATCGGATTAGCCGATCGCGTCCGCCAAATCTGTTCTCAAGCGCTGTTAATTGAGCCGCGCTATCGAGATGCCGCGCTAGAACCCACAGAGAACACTAATATCGATCCCAATAATTTCGATCCGGCGGCAGAGTTCTGCAACTATTATCAAAACCGCTTGGGAACGACTCCGCAACCCGCTGTATTGGAGGGATTTCAGGATTTGTACAAGAAGTTTAAGGAAACAGTTAATAGTTAAATTGGTCATTGGTCATTGGTCATTGGTCATTGGTCATTGGTAATTGGTAATGGGTAATTGGTAATTCTTTGCCATTGCTCGTGATTTCCCGAACGGACTTGATAAGTGCCATAGCACTCGAAACAACATAATTGTAAAAATTCCCAAATCTAAAATCTAAAATCAGTATGCGTCCACTAGAACTTTTGCTCGAAGGATTTACCAGCTTCCGCCGGGAACAGCGTTTAGATTTTTCTCAACTCGATTTGTTTGCAATTACGGGTGCTACTGGTGCGGGCAAATCTTCGCTGCTAGATGCGATGACTTACGCACTTTTTGGTACGACAACTCGCAGCGGCAAACAAGTAGGCGATTTGGCAAGTCAAGGTAGTAAAAATTTAAAAGTTCAGTTGCGTTTTTCTGTGGGTACTGCCCAGTATCGGGTGACGCGGACATGGCGTTTTCGTCCAAAAACTCCTGAAAATAAGGTGATTTTGGACTGCTGGCAAAACGGCGAGTGGGAAACTTTGGGAACGAGTATTGTTGCAGTGCAAAATACGATCGAACAAATTTTAGGAATGGATTTTGATACTTTTACGCGAGCAATTATTCTGCCTCAAGGAAAGTTTGATGAGTTTATTAAAGGGGATACTTCTAAGCGCCGAGAAATTTTGCGACAGCTAGCGGGATTTGAGATTTTTGAGCAAATGCGGAAGGAAGCAAACGAACTCGCAAAGTTGCTGAAACAGGAACGGGAAATGGTGGAAAGGCAGTTAGCTGAATTGAGCGCGCCGGCGGCGGATGAGGTGGCCGGGAAACGATCGCAACTTTTGATTTTAGAGCAGCAGTTACCTGAGTTCGATCGCGCCGTGATGAAAGCTCAGAAGGCGTTAGACGAAGAGGAGCAGCTATTTTCACAAATCGCTCGCTGGCAAGATTTGCAACAAAAATTGGCTGAGTTAAATGCTAGTTCCGCCGAGATTGAAATTTTAGCACGGCGCTTGGAAAGAGCGCAAGCTGCCAATCATTTACAGGGAGATTGGGCTTTAGTGCGATCGGCTCGCAGTCAGTATGAAACTGCCGAAAGTGCCGCTCTATCAGCGCGAGAAGGGTTAATTAAAGCTCGCTTAGAGCTAGCAGTAGAGCAGCAGCAACTTGACGCAGCTAAAGCCAAATCCGAGGCATTAGCGCCACAAATTAAGGCTCGCGAAGATGCTCTGGCTGCTGCACAAGTGTATGAAGAACAGCGCGCTCAATTAGAGAAAGAAGTTGCCATCGCCCATAAAAATAAACAGGACAAATTCCGTTTTCTCCAAGTAGCAGATAAAGAACTGCAAGCTGCTAACACTAAAATTAAGGCGGCTGGTTTTCGAGTTACTAGAGCAGCGGCACTGCTCGAACAGTATGCGCCGGGAGGAAATCGTTTTGATAAATTGCAGCAAATTGCACCCTTATTGATGGAACTTCGGCTAATTGCCAAACAGGTAAAAACTCAGCGAGAACAGTTGAATAAATCTGTTGCCGAAACAGCAAGCGCCGAACAGAATTATGTGCAGGTTGCCACGAATTTAGCAGCAGCAGAAATCAGGCTAAAAGAGTGCAGTGGCGAGTTAGAAGCGGTGGAAATTGCTAATGCCGAAGCGGCGCGTTTAGAGAGTGTGGCTGCTGTCAGGATGTCGCTGAATTCTGGTGATACTTGTCCGGTGTGCGGGGGCGTACATCCTGAGAGCGATTTGCTCCCTGCTTTGCCGAGTTCTAAGATTGTCGATGTCGCTGGTTGGCGACGGAAAGTTGCGGCGGCAAATCAGGTTTTTCAAGCTGCTCAAATGGCTGTGGCTGAGGGGAAAAGTGCAGTTTCAGCCTGCGAGCAAAAACAGTCAGAAATTGCTCAAGCATTGGAGTTGACGGCGCAGAGAGTTGCCGAATTGCAGCAGCAAATCACTCAAGTTCTGGAAAATCATGAGTGGGAAGTATTGCAGTTGCAGCAGGAGTTGGTTATACTTGCAGATAGCGATCGCCAATACCGCGAAACCGAGCAGCAATTCCAACTTGCATCCTTGGAATATAATAATTACGAACAAAGATTTAATTTTGCAGCGACGACTCAAGCAGCTAAACAGCAAGAATATCAAGATGCGATCGCCGAATCAGACCGCCGACAGCAGCAGTTACAAAGTTGTGTGAATGCGCTTTATCAAATTACCGAATATCAACCTTATGCTAATTTAGCACAAGCCTTAGCGGAAGACAAGCAGGAGTTGGCAAATCTGCTAAAAGTTGCGGAAAAATCTTATCAAACTGCTCAAAATACTGCTATTCAAGCAGCAGAGAGAGAGCAACAAGCTGGAGAGGTTTTTGCACGAGCCCAGGCCCAAAAACAGCAGTTAAACCTGGATTGGTTAGCAAAATTAACAGCGGCTGATTTTACAGAAGACACATTTTTAGCAGCGGTTGCGCCCGTTAGCGAACAATTGCAGTGGGAAAATGCGATTCGCTCGGTGCGGGAGTCAAAAATTCAGTTGGAGACGCGGGCTAAGGATTTGAGTGAGGCGATCGCAGGTAGGACTACTGATGAAGATACTTTAGCACAAGTGCGATCGGCAAAACACACCGCCCAAGAAAACCTGAAACAAGCCAACAACAACCGCGCCGAACTTTTAGCGTGGATTCAAGTAGCCGCCCAAACCCTCGAACAAGCCGAAAGACTGTCACAGCAAATCACCAACTTCACAGAACAAGAACAAACTTATC
>Ga0335397_10003195_pt1 | contig 22070 bp, 21 predicted proteins | sample MAT04_FD_205740 | JGI IMG/M metagenome (GOLD analysis project Ga0335397, IMG submission 205740) | Freshwater microbial communities from Lake Fryxell liftoff mats and glacier meltwater in Antarctica - MAT-04 (spades assembly) (version 2) ... | reverse complement strand
GCGTCACGCTGCTCCAGCGGCAACGTCGCAATCGCCGCTTCGATTTGTACGCGAACTTCCCCGCGCGACACCATCCGGCTCGGCGTCGGCCCGGATTGCGCGGGCTGCCACGCGGCTTGCGAATCGTCACTGAGGGGAAAGTCGACTTCCCGAATCACGCTCCGTTTTTCCGCCTGGAGATGCAAGCGGGCCATCGCGGCCAGATGTTGTTGCAAGATCGCTTGCAGCCAGGCGATCAGTTCGGCTTCGGTCGTCCCCTTAAAGGCCGCGAAAGCATGGGCCGCGGTGGTGATCGTCATCTGGGCCAGATCGCTCTGATCGGCCCGCGCCTGCCAGCGCGCGTCCATCGCCCCCGCCGCCAATTGCGAGACGAGCGGCCGCAACTGGTGCAAGAGTTGCCCCAACGCCGAGTCGCTCCCCGCGCGGGCGCGTGCTAACAGCGAAACCGATTCCATACGGGATCCACGTCGAGAAATCGAAGTCGAGAAATCGAACCGGCGGCTGGGGCGCGCAGCCGGCCGGAGATGCCCCTGATTCTTTCAAATGGACATTCGTTCGGCAAGACGAAACGCGTTTTCGCGAGTTGCCGAAACAGAAGGGGAAAGTTTTGAACGTGATCATGCCCATCTTCCCAAAGAAACTCGACACGTCACATGATCCTGTTCCAAGAATGTAGACCACTTGCTCCGCAAGTGGATTTTTTGCACTTGCGGAGCAAGTGCTGGACATTCCCGACAAATCACCATTTCCCACGTTTCAGCCGCGTACTGTTGCTGTCGGACGAAAATCGCGGACAATGGGGTTTCCAAAGGAATCTTCCGGATGACCGCCGCGACACTTGCTGCCGATCCCCCCTACACCGACGTGGAGCTTGCCTCGCGGCAGCTGCGCCGCGAACGGTTGCCCCGGCATGTCGCCATGATCATGGACGGCAACGGACGCTGGGCGCAGCGGCACGGCTGGCCGCGGATCGAAGGGCATCGCCGGGGGGTGCAGAGTGTGCGGCAGATGGTCGAAGAATGCTCGCGACTCGGCCTCGAACAACTGACGTTGTATTGTTTCAGCAGCGAGAACTGGAAGCGTCCCGAGCCGGAACTGCGGCTGCTGATGCACTTGCTGGAACAATATCTCATCGAAGAACGTGGCGAGTTGATGCGTCAGAATCTGCGGTTCGCCGTGATCGGCCGCCGCGATGGATTGGGGCCTGGCGTGCTGCGCGAAATCGCCGCGTCGGAGGACTGCACGCGCGACAACACGGGAATGCGGCTGTGTCTGGCCGTAAATTATGGCAGCCGCGCGGAGATCACCGACGCCATGCAGACCATCGCCCGCGCGGTCGCCGCCGGAACGTTGCCGCCGGAAAATATCACCGAGGCGACCATCGCTAATGCCCTCTACACGGCGAACATGCCCGATCCCGATCTCCTGCTCCGCACCGCCGGCGAGATGCGGATCAGCAATTATCTCTTGTGGCAGATCAGTTATGCCGAGTTCTGGGTGACAGACAAGTGCTGGCCAGAGTTCGAGGTCGCGGATCTCCATTCGGCCCTGCGTGATTACGCCGCGAGAGATCGCCGCTTCGGAGGGCTTTCGAGCTAACCCCTATGCTGCGCTGGCGTATTCTGATCTCCGCGTTCCTGATTCCGCTCCTCATCATCGCCTTCTATTTCGATGCGCGCTGGGGCCGCTCGGCTCCCGTGTTATTGGCGTTCGTCGCTTTACTGGCGTGGCGCGGGTCGACGGAACTGGTCGATTTATTACGCACGCGATCATTCACGCCGAACCGATTGCTGGTCGTGACTTCTTCCGTACTCGTCGCCGTCTCCAGCTGGTTCGGCCGCTTTCCGCACATGCCGATTGTCATCGCGCCGGATGGGAATACGCTCGCCCAGGTGACGCTGACCTATTCCTGCACGGTGCTGGCGTTGTTCGCGCTGGCGACCTATCGGTATCGCGAACCGGGCCAGAGTATGGAGACTCTGGGAGCCGAACTCTTGATCGTGAGTTACATCGGCGTGCTGCTGGGCGTGGCGACGCAGTTGCGGTGGGTCGCCGGGGCGGATGCCGGGTATCTCGTGATTGGTTCGCTGCTGATCGTCGTGAAAGCGGGCGATATCGGCGCGTATTTCTGCGGACGCTTTCTCGGCCGGCGGCAAATGGCTCCCCGTCTCTCCCCCGGCAAGACCTGGGCCGGCGCGGTCGGGGCGATCATCGGCTCGGCCCTCGGCGGCGTGTTGTGGCTGCGGTACGCCACCCCGCTGTTCAACCGCGAATGGTCGCCGCCCGAATGGTATTGGGCCGCAATCTACGGCCTGATCCTCGGCGTCGTCGGCCTCATCGGCGACCTATGCGAATCGCTGATCAAACGCGATGTCGGCAAAAAAGATTCCGCCAGCCTCTTCCCCGGCTTCGGCGGCCTCCTCGACCTGATGGACAGCGTCCTCTACTCCGCCCCCATCGCCTACATCCTGTGGAAAGCGCTACCACTGGCGACGTGGAAGATCGTGCAATAAGTGTTGCGCGCAAGTCAAAGCCCGGCGACGGCGTCGCCGGGACCGGCACGTGGTACCGGCTGGTCGCTCCGGCCTACCGGTGCGGCGACAGCCGTGGGATGTTGAGGAAAATGTCGCTAGACCTGAAACCTCTTGTCGCTTCGCGACCCAGGTAGGCCGCGGCGGCCAACCTGAGCCACCCGCGCAAGGCCTGGATGTGGTTCTTCAGCAGACGCACAGACTTGCCGCCGATGACCTGCTCCGGCCACGCGGGGGTGGTTCCATCCGACGACGACGAGACTGTGCGGCGACGTTTCATCGCGACGGATCATGCCACAACCATCCCGGGAGCGCAAGCTAAGATTTCATGAAGATTTTTTCCGGACAGTATTGGGCAGAGCCAGGGGCATACGAAGCTGAGGTTCTTGGACAGTGCCACCCGCCCGAATGGCACCGCGAGCACCAGATCGTCTATGTGAAGGCTGAACTCTGGAAGGTTGCTGGGCGAATATCGGGTGGCTTGGCGATTTGAATTTCAGTTTGCCACAATGCGGCAGTTGCGTGGGATCAAGAACGTGCTGGTGCCGCAGCGACAATCAATGATTTTACAACCGAAGCCAGGGGCTATGAACCCCAATTCAAAATCTGGCCAACGGTGTTGAGTATTGGAGAAACCCAACTGTGTTGAGTATTGGAGAAACCCAACTGTGTTGAGTATTGGAGAAACCCAACTGTGTGGAGCATGGGAGAAATGATGACCTGGAAGCACACCAACATGACACTGTTCGCCTTTGCGTTGAGTCCGCTGGCGATTCTGGGGGCCGCCGAAACTCCAGCCGAAGCAGTCAGGCGACAACTGGCCGAGGTGGAGCCAAGGATACGGGCGATCTACGAACGCCGTGAGTTTCGAGCTGCGGAGTTTTCCGCCGAGTGGCTGTCGGACAGTTCGGGATACCGGATCCAGGAGTACGACCCGAAAATCAACGAGCGAGTCGAACGGATCTACGAGGTCCACGCGGGAGAGACTGCCACGGAAGCAAAAGGGAAAGAAATTCCAAAAGTTCGCCAGCCGTCAGTTTCGCCGGATGGGAAATGGATGCTGGAGACCAAAGGTCGCGACGTGTTCCTTAAAGAAGTTGCGAACGGCCAGACGACGCAGGTGACTCAGTCTCCGCCCGAATACGACGTTTCGTTCCACGGAATGACGTGGAGTCCCGACAGCACGCACGCGGTTTTCGTTGAGGCCGACTCGACCACTGTTCGACACCGCGCAGTGTTGGTGCCGGAGGATCCGTCTTATCCAGGGGTCAGGCATGACCGATTCGCGCGAGTCGGAGAGCAGATTGAAGCGCTGCGCGTGGCTGTGGTGGACATCGCTGAGAAACAGGCGAAATGGTTGCCGATTGAGACGCCGCCGGAGGGTTTCTATCTGGGGCAGGTGGAGTGGGCGGGCAACTCGACGGAGATTCTTGTCGAGACCCTGAGTCGCTTTCGCGACCAGCGCGAGTTCCTGCTCGTCACGGTCGAAGGACAGATCAAGAAAATTTACAGCGAGACCAATGCCGCGTGGGCGGAATCCGCGCAGGGGAAGAACGCAGGGCTGACGTGGATTCGCAACGGGGAAGCGTTTGTCGTTGTCACCGAGAAGGATGGCTGGCGTCACGCTTTTCTCTATTCGCGTGATGGCAAGAATGAGTCGCTGCTCACTCGGGGCGATTATGACATCATCGACCGAGGCGTCATCGATGAACGCGACGGCTGGTACTACTTTTATGCGTCACCCGAGAACGGCACGCAGCGGTCTCTTTATCGAGTGTCACTCGATGGCGCGGGAACTCTGGATCGCGTGACGCCGCGGGAACAGCACGGGACTCACGATTACCAGTTTTCGCCCGATGCCCGCTGGGCCTTTCACACCTATTCGACGCTGGATTCGCCGCCCGTCGTGGAATTGGTTGAGTTGGCCAGCCATCGCGTGGACAAAATCCTGGAGGACAATGCCGCGCTGCGCGAACGGATGAAGTCGCTCATCACACATCCCACGGAGTTCCTGCAGCTGGAGATTGATGGCGGAGTCTCAATGGATGCCTGGCTGCTCAAACCCAAGCACTTTGACGCAACCAAAAAGTATCCCGTTTTCGTTTATGTCTATGGCGAGCCGTTCGCGCAGACGGTGCTGGACAGCTGGGGCGCGGCTCAGATCGACTTTCATCGCGCGATCGCTGACCTGGGTTATCTTGTCGTGTCGATCGACAACCGCGGCACTCCCGCGCCCAAGGGAGCCGCCTGGCGACGGTCGATCTTCGGCAGTCTCGGCCCGCTGTCTACCAACGATCAGGCGGCGGCGCTGCGGGAACTGGGGCGGACTCGGCCTTATGTGGATTTATCGCGCGTCGGCATCTGGGGCTGGAGCGGCGGCGGATCGAACACTCTGAACGCCCTGTTTCGCCAGCCCGACGTTTACCAGGTGGGGATCGCCGTCGTGCCGAAGCCGCAGCCGCATCTCTACAACGCTTGGTTTCAGGAAATCTACATGCGGACCCGCGAAGTGAACCCGGACGGCTACGAGAAATCCGCACCGATCAATTTTGCTGACGGGCTGCGGGGCAAGTTGCTGATCATCACTGGCTCCGGAGAAACCAATACACACATCCAGATCATCGAAGGGCTGGTCGATCGGCTCATTGAACTGGGCAAGCCGTTCGATTACATGGTCTATCCCAACCGCGACCACGGCCTCCGCGAAGGACACGGCTCGGAAGTGCATGTGCGAATGCTGGTGCTGCGGTATCTGCTGGAGAACCTCGCGTGTGGAGCGCGCTCTTGAAATGTCGGGGGGACCAGCGGCGTACCGCTCAGTGTCCGGAATGTTCTTTGACAACCGGGTTGCGTCTGGAAGACCTTTGTCAGGATGATACTAAGGTCATCTCCCCGAAAATGGGTGAACACTCTTGAACAGGAACTATTTTTTCCATTGATGCCAGAATTCTCTGAGAGTTCTGGCCTTACAAACGTGTTCCTTGTCTTACAGGGAGATGGACTTAGCACCGCCCCCGCTGAAAATTGTCAGGTAGGCCACCACGCGATGATGAACTGGGCGGTTGTAGTCAATGTGGAACACATGCCCCAATAGCAAACCTTGTCTTGCGTGGCCGGTGGCTGGACGAGGCTTGGCGAAGGAAGTCCCGGTCGAGCGCGCAGGCTACTATGCCGCGAGATTCTTCAATACCCCACCATGACGTTGTCTTATCGGTGCAGCTTCCCGAGACACGCCTCATAGAACATCGCGTTCGCCAGCATCATCCCCGAGCCTGATGAAAGGCATTAATAAGAATCCGTGTTGATTAGGAAGTCAAAAGGCTTCCTTCGCCAAGCCTCAGTCCAGCCACCGGCCACCAAGAGAGATGCCGGCACCGCCGGAATGCCTGACATCGGACACTCAGGCGGGGTGCCGGACGACAATTAATCATTGAGCTTGCGGGCCGCGCGGCGAATCAATCGCCGTTCTTGCGCCGGGGTCAATCCAAAATACTTGTATGTCTGCGTGCGATACGTCGGCGTATAAAACCCCGGGTATTCCTCGGCAGTATAGACCGGGATCTTCTGATACCGTTCCGGCGTGATCTGCACCACCGCGAGACGTTTCTCCGCGTTGAACTGAGCCGCATCCCACGGAATCGTCACATACTTGCCATCTCCATTGACGACGATCAGGTAATCCACATTTCCGTCCCCATCCAGCACGATATCGTCCACCGTTCCCACCGATGTGTCCCCATCAATATTGACAGCGGCTCCCAGCAACTGTTTCACTCGATAATGCGGCCGCGCGTCGGCGGCCACAGCTTGGTCCTGCGACAGCAGCGCAGTTCCACCTGACAAGGCGGTGATGGCCACTGCCGCGGTCCCTAAGAGTTCTCTGCGATTCAACATGTTAGGTCTCCCAAGTTCAGGTCGCGAAAGGTTCCGCTCACGATGTACGGAACAGAGTTGGTGGCTTCATATCTCATCAATTGGGAAGTGCCACCGGCGAACTCGCGTGTGCCGCTCCCAGCTTGAGATCGCGTGCGATTGGCGGTCGCTTTGGGACACTCGTGCTTCCGCGCAATCAGAGGGTACAGCCGCGACGAAGCCCACACTCGGAGCACGCGAAGTCCAGCATTAATTCCGCGACAGTTCCACAACCAGTTCGCGAAATTGAATGGACGCCGGACCATTGATCCGTTCGTAAAAATAGGGCGAGCTTATCAGGGCCACGGAGCGCGTCATGCCGAGCGATCCCAAGGCCGAGACCTTCGCATCCAGCGCGTAGCCCATCAGCATTTCAATGGTACCCCGCAAATAATAACATTTCGCACTCTCCGCCTGCCCGAGCGCATGTGAGAGAAGAACAATCGCATCATCGTTCAGCCCCAGGCCGTAACATTTCACCGCGACTTTCAAGCAGTTTTCGGGAGAATATACGAACAGGCGCGTGCCGTAATATCCAGTTGTGCGAAGCAACTCGTCCGCTGGCATGGTCAGACCGCTCGGCGGCACCAACGGGTCATACTGCGGTGGCCGCGTTGCGAATTCTGTCACGAAATTTGCTTCCAATAACTTGATGGATGTCTCGTCGAACCGGTTCGTGATCAAATACGGCCGAAAGATCGTCGCCAACGCGCGGGGCGTGAACCGCTCACTCGCAGGATCGGCGAATCCGTAAACCGGCCACGCCAATGTTTCGGATTCGACATCATAAGTAATCCGCCCGACGAGTTCCGTAGCCAAACTTTGAGCTGCGGGATTATTCACGTCTCGCGCGATAATCGCTCCCCCGTTGCTCTTCCAAAGATGGGAGATCAGAGGCGTGAATTCGTCAAACTTCGGATTCAGTAACAAACTGGTGACCGTCGCTCGTACCTCCGGCATGCTCACCACCGGCGACTGGTCATCCTGAAATGCATGAACTGATGTGGCAACAGAACCCACCAGAATCCCCACCGACAATAATCGTGACCGCATGCTATGCCTCCCCAGAAGTGTCGAACACTGAATTCTCCTCTAGCAAACCGCATACCCGATCAGCCCACAGCCGACTTCCACGAGACCGCGACGTCGTGATCAAGGATCCAGGTAGCACATCATGGAGTTTTGATTTGGCGTGATGAGACAGTGAAAAGGACTGAGTCATTCCTGGAATCTTTCATGCCGTGTCAATCAACCGATTCAGAACGAACCGAGTTCAACGCGTTCATTTCGCATTCAATCAGAACGCATCATCACACGGCGCGCGAGTGACAAACCGCCAAACTGACATGCCACTCACCGCACTGCTTGCTGTGCTTGCACCCGGCCGACCAAGAGAGATGACGGCACCGGGCAGATGGCTCCTCACTTCCACGAGTGCTGCTCCGCCGTGCCGGCTGGCCAGCGCAGTGTGAAGTTCATCGCGAACGAAAGTCGGTGAAACTCGCCGCGATGAGGCGTGACGGAATGCCAGACGTAGGCGGGGAAGATCAGCATCAGCCCCGGGCGCGGAAAGACCTTGATGTGATCGCGCTGACAGACGGACGTCAGGTTGGCATTGAAACGGGGATCGTGGAGTACCAGCACTCCGTCGCCTGCATCAAAATAGTCTTCGCCGTCGGCTGGAGAGATCGGCTGTCGCTGGGAAACCGCCGTGCGGGCATAGTAGATGCCGATCAGGTCGGTCTGGTGATTATGAGCAATCGTCGACTCTCCGCGGCCCACGCGGTTGCTGAAAAGCAGCAGATCAATCCCCTCCGCTCCCGCGATTCCCTCGGCCGCCAACCAATGTTTCGCCCCTGCGACGAACATGGACCGGAGCTGTTCAATCGCAGGCACGGTGTCCGCCAGCCGCAGCAGATTCAGCGCGTCGGGGTGCGTGTTAGACCTGTCGTCCAACTCCGGCCGGCGTTCCAGCAGATCGCAGAGTTCCGCATTCAGGGAGTCGGTGTCCGGGAATTGAAGTGTCGCCACCCGCGTCGGAAACAAAGCAAAGTCCGTCACTTCCATCAGCCGACCTCTTCACACACTAACCTACCGCCCCGCTGCGAAACGAAGTGTTCACAGCTCCCGAGGAGCTCGAGCACGCAGTGTTCGTAGCTGATTTTGAGAGCTGCAACAAGCTGACCGGCCTGATATATCCGCCGTGTGCCGCCATCTATCTCGGGTAGCCGGCGGCTGGACAGAGGCTCTGCGAAGGAAGCCCCGCGGGTGGCACAGGTTGCCGCTTCGGCTACCTGTGTCGCATAGCGATCCGAGGTTCCTGGTCGTCGAGGCGAAACACAACCTCTCACGGCTCAAGCCGCCCCGGTAGACCTAAAGCAGTCAACCTTGTCATGACCCACATTTCCTCTTGATTGCGGCTTGGGTTTGCAAGGCGATGGTGAGGCGTTCGGTGCCGCGCCAGCCAAGTAGGGCAGGCTCCCGCCTGCCTTCCTGTTCAGTGGGTGGCATAGGTTGCCGCTTCGTCGACCTGTGCCGCGTAACGATCCGAGGTTTCCTGGTCGTCGAGGCGAAACACAACCTCTCACGGCTCACGCCGCCCCGGCAGACTCAAAGTAGTCAACCGGGCCACCCGCTGAAAACCGGAATAGATTTGCCGCGCACTAGTCACCGGGGGGGGGCGTAATGTTAAGCTAGCGTCGCATTGAAAGTCTGGAGCGTCTCCTGGCGCAATTTATATGGGAAATGTCGAGTGAGGAATTTTCGACTCTTTCGTTTTCTCTCTGCTATTTCAAACATTCAAATTGGAGTGTGCGACATGCGGACTAAACATTTCGCACTGGGATGCCTGATCACTCTGTGCGCGGCGGCGAACGCCCCAGCAGGTCTGATTTACACCACCGGCCCGGTGAGCTTAGCCAATGGGGCTTCGATATTTTCCCAAGAGAACTACGACCAACTCGCCGCCGTCAATTTTCAACTCGCCGGTCCCGAAACAATCCGCTCGGTCGACTTCTGGGGACTGCACTATGACACCGGCGTGATTCCTCCCGACGATAATTTTCGCGTCATCGTGTTCGGGAATGGCGAGGGAATACCCGACTCCGGCACTCTTCTGGGGACATCGGCACTGTCCCTCGTGTCGCGCACCGACACCGGGATGGAGATGCTCGGCACGACCGGTGCGCACATCCAGGGTTACCTGATGAATCTCGACTCTCCGATCTCGATTCCCAATTCCAGCACCTATTGGTTCGGACTTCAAAGCACCAGTACGGCGACCGGCACCGTCTTCGCGTGGAAGCAAATGTCCGTCGGCGGCACAACAGCGATCTATGACCCATTTCTCGGTTGGGATTCCGTTTCCAACACGGCGGCATTCAATCTATACGACACCTCTCAGGCTGTTTCCGCAGTGCCGGAACCTTCGTCGTTCGCCTTGCTGGCTTGCGGGCTAATCAGCAGCGGCTGGTTCCTGCGCCGACGAAGCGCGTCCCCGCGTGCCAACGTCTCGAGGCTTTGAGCCAAGTAGGGCAGGCTCCCGCCTGCCTTCCTGCTCGCCTCGCACGGATTCGCCATAGTTGTCTTCCGTAATGGGAAACGTGGGCGGCGGGGATTTTCCGCAGGTCCGGTCGGGTGGATAGACGCCCGGGCCGACCCAGTGACGAATGCTCGAATTCTCTATTCGCCGGATGGCAGGCGGGAGCCTGCCCTACGATTCCCGAATTCCCAAACACCTTGTCAATCATTGCGCGCGCTAACGATCTCTTCTGCTTAGACTGCCTGGATTGCGGCATCGTATATCAACAGCTTGTTGAAGAACGTAAACGCCCGTTTTTTGGATGGTCCGGGAACACTCGCAGACATCTTCCGCAGGCACTCCAGCGGGGGGTGGCGCGGGGTCGGGAGCCAAAAACTCGCGTTGCCAAGTTCGCGTTTTCATTCGTTGTTGAGGAATCCAGCGGCCGCGCGGCTCTCCAAATCATTTCCAAACAATTTGTCGCGCAACCAGCTGCGATAGGGTGAGAGGAATGACACTGGGAATCACAGAAACGTCTGCTCTGCCAGAGTACCGGGTGGCACGTCCCTGAGGTTTTGGGAAGGGCGTGGTCTTCGATCAATCACCACGCCCTTCGAAGACTCAGGGACGTGCCACCCAAATCCAGAAACGTGATCTGGAAATCGTTTACGTTCCGGCGAACAACAATGGCATTAGTTCACAGCCGCGGGCCAGGCGCAAGTCGGACTGGGCCGCGACGGGTTCGCTGTAACTTTCAAAACGATCGGGCGTGATGCCGGTGCCGCACAGGGCGAACGGGACATCGCCGTGGCTATGCGTTTTGGTGCGGAGAAACGTGGGATGGTCGGGGCAGATCAGCATTCGATAGTCGCCCTGGAATTTCAAATACTGATGAAGAGGCCCGACGATATGATGATCGATCCGTTCCAACGCCGTGACTTTTTCGTCCGCAAGTCCTTCATGCGACGCCTCATCGGTCGCTTCGACATGGACGACAATGAACTCGACGCCGTCGCTGAGGGCCTGCACCGCGGCGCGGCCTTTGGCGGCGTAATCGGTGTCGAGATAACCCGTTGCGCCGGGAACATCGATCACTTTCCAACCGAGCAAACGGCCCATGCCGCGGAGCAAGTCGACCGCCGTGATCACCGCGCCCTGGCGGCCAAAGCGTTCGACAAACGGCGTCAACGCCGGGCGTTTGCCGAGTCCCCACAGCCAGGTCTGGGTCGCGGCCAGATCGCCGCGCGCGTGATTGGCGGCACACTCGGCCAGCAGCGGTTCGCTGAGCCGCATGAATTCCCGCAGCACCTCGGCTCCGGGACCGCTCGGAAGATGCCCGGCAATCGGTTGATCGGTGATGTCGTGCGGCGGCGTGGATTGGGTCTCCGTGGTGAACAGCGCGGCGATGCCTCGCGCGCGATAAATGAGCAGGTTGCGATAACTGACGCCGGCGAAATACTTCCAGTGTTCCGATCCGCATTGCGACCGCTGCAATGCTTCGATCAACTGCTTGCCGATATCGTTCGGCAGTTGCCCGGCCGTGAAACTTTTCATCAAGCCATCGAGGACCGTCACGAAATTGCAGCGGATGGCCCAGTCCTCGGGACCAAGTTCAATCCCCTGTGCGGCCGCTTCGATGGGCGCGCGGCCGGTATGAAAGACGAGGGGATCGTATCCGAACAGGCTCATGGTGCCGACATCGCTGCCGGAAGGCATCGACGCGGGAACATGATCGGCCCGACCCACTTGTCCGGCACGAGCCACGGCATCCATATTCGGAATGTCGGCCGCTTCCAACGGAGTGCGACGGCCCAGCGACGGTTGCGGTTCATCGGCACAGCCGTCGGGAATCACCAGGGCGAACTTCATCCGATCCTCGGTTACTACGGGGCAGTCGTCCATCGCGGAGTGAGACATTGATTATGGCATAGAGAGCGGCAACTCGGCGAGGGCAAAAACACGAGCGGGGCAAGTGTTCGACATTCCTGACCACGGGCGGATTCCGACAAATCAGCCGGGGTTGATTGACGCCCGGCGGGTGCAGGCGATATCACGGACGAACTGTGGACGGACATCTCAAGGAAAGACGGAGCATGACGAAACGGATTTGGAATTTCTCGGCCGGCCCCGCGGTGTTGCCGGAAGCGGTGCTCAACGAAGCCCGCGAAAATTTGCTGTCGCTCGGTTCGACCGGCATCGGCATCCTCGAACATTCGCATCGCGGCAAAGCGTTTGTCGCCGTGTATGAAGAGACCGAGGCTCTCGTCCGCGATATCGGGCAGGTGCCTGGCAACTACAAAATTCTCTTCCTGCAAGGGGGCGCATCGACGCAGTTCGCCATGCTGCCGATGAACTTTCTGACTCCGGAAACCACGGCCGATTTTCTCGTCACCGGCGCGTGGGCGGAAAAGGCGATTGAAGAGGCGCAGCTCTTCGGCAAAACACATGTCGCCTGCTCCAGTCAGGACCGCAACTACTGTTATATCCCGCAGTCGCTGGCGTTCAGCGATCAACCGGCTTATGTGCATTACACCTCGAACAACACAATCTTCGGCACCGAGTTCGCTACGATTCCCACGGTGCCGGCGGGTGTCGATTTGTGCTGCGATGCGAGCAGCGATATTTTCAGCCGACCGTGGGATGTGAGCCGGCATGCGGTGATTTATGCCGGGGCGCAGAAGAATCTCGGGCCATCGGGGGTGACGCTGGTCATCATCCGCGACGATCTGATCGAGCGGGCGCCGAAGACGTTGCCGACGATGCTGCAATATCGGACGCATGCGAAAAACGATTCGATGTACAACACGCCGCCGACGTTCGCCATCTATCTGATGAATCTCGTGTTGAAGTGGATCAAAGGTCAGAGAGGGCTGGAATCGATGGCGGCCCTCAATCAACGCAAGGCGGGAAAACTCTACAGCTATCTCGATCAGAGCCAGTTGTTCCGGGCGACGGCGAATCGCGACAGCCGGTCGCTGATGAACGTCACCTTCGTCACGGGCAATCCGGAAGTCGATGCGAAGTTCTGCGCGGCGGCGACCAAAGCGGGATTCGACGGATTGAAAGGCCACCGCAGTGTCGGCGGCATGCGGGCCAGCCTGTATAATGCGTTTCCCGAAGCAGGCGTGGATGCGCTGGTGGAGTTTTTGCGCGCGTTTGAGGCAGAGGGGAAGTGAGGCGAGGCGTTAGGTATTTGGCGTTAGGTATTAGAAGGGAATCAGATGCGTGATGTTCTGCGTTTTCTAACGCCTAAAACCTAACGCCCAACGCCTTCCGCCGCGATATCCATCATCCCCTGCTCTTGAAGGTTCTTCCGTGCCCGCTCCACCGCCCCTCCCGTCCGACGCCCATGCTGATCTGGGGTTTGTCTGCGCGGTGCCGATGGAGTTGGCGGCGTTTCTGGGGCGTTGTGAACGGCAACGGAGTTACTCGGATCGCGGGTTTACGTTTCGCGGCGGGATTTACGACGGCGTGCGGATCGTCGCGGTTGAATCCGGCGCGGGGATGGTGAAGGCCGAGCGGGCCGCGCGCGAACTGATCGCCGTCCACTCGCCGAAGTGGGTGCTGTCGTGTGGATTCGCGGGGGCATTGCAGCCGCAGTTGGCTGTGGGGGATATGATCGCAGTCAATCAGATTGTGGATGATCACGCGCATGAATTGCAGATCGATCTGAAAATGGAGGCCGACCCCGCGCGGAAGCTGCATGTCGGCCGACTGGCCACGGTCAGCAAAATCGTGCGAACGGTGGCCGAGAAGCAGCAACTGGGTGCGCGCACCGGCGCGCTCGCGGTTGATATGGAAACATTCGCCGTCGCGAAAGTGTGCCAGGAGTTGCAGCGGAAATTTTTGGCGTTCCGCGTGATCAGCGACGATCTTTCGGCCGACTTGCCGCCGGAAGTGATGTCGATCTTCGGCGATACGGGAGCCGTGCGCTTCGGCGCGGTGATTGGTTCGCTATGGAAGCGGCCGAGCAGCGTAACCGATTTGTGGAAGCTGCGGGAACAGGCGGGCAAAGCCGGCGAGCATCTCGCCGATTTCCTCGACGGCGTGGTCAAGCAGTTGTATCGTGCGGATCATTGAAGCGGAATTAGGAAGCCGTGGGGTTGTATCCCCACGGTGATTGGAAGCACCGAGGGGACGCAGCCCCTCGGCTTCACTGCAAAAAAGAATCGTCACCATGAGTTCCTTCGGCTTATTCCTCGCGCGCACGGCTGTTTCGGCGTGGGTGGGCGCGGCGGTGTTGTTCGTGATCGTGAGCATCCGCGAGATCACGTTTGACGGGTTCGATACCGTCACCAAGGACCAGCTCGTCGCGCTGCGATTTCCGCTCTATTACAGTTGCGGCTTTATTCTGATGAGTTGCGGACTGATCGGGGCGGTGCTGACCTCCGATGAGCGGTTGCTCTCCACTCGTCGACGGTGGATCGCGGTTCTCGCGCTGATTGTCGCGATCAGCATTTTCGGCGGCGACTTCTCGGTCATTTATGATCGGTTATTGACGTTGATCACGCCGCCGGGGCAGGCGCGGACGCCTGAGTTTATTGTGCTGCACAAGTTGTCGATGTGGGTGAATCTGGCGCAACTGGTGCTGTGCATCATCGCGATGATGGCGCTGAATTGGGGGGCGAAACCGCAAGCGGTTGCGGGGCGTGATGGCGAGTTAAGAGGATAAACCTTCGGCGACGTCGGTGCGGTAGGCGGTGAGACCGGGGACGAAGCCGACGAGGGATGCCAGCACGATCAGCGCGGGGATGAGCGTCAGCTCCAGCGGCTCGAATTTCCACGGGTCGATCAGCAAACCGCTGCGGGCTTCGACGATGGGGGCGGCGAGGAACACCAGTCCGTGACCGAGGACTAATCCCAAGAGACCGCCGCCGACGCAGAGCAGGATCGACTCGGCGAGGATGATGGTGAAGACGGTGCCGCGCTGCGCGCCGAGTGCCCGCATGATGGCAATTTCGCGGGTGCGGGCGGACATGGAATTGTAGATGCTGACGAAGATGCCGATGCCGGAGACGAGAATGATGAGGCCGGTGAGGACGAGCATCATATTGCGGACATTGCCGAGCAGGTTGTCCATGAGCTGCCGCATGGGGCGGATGGGATTGACGGCCTGCGCCTGAAAACCATCTTTCAATTCGCCGATGAGGATAGGGGCCAGCGTGGGATATTTGGGATCGGTTTTGACGAGGATCGCCGTGACTTCTTTCTGAACTTCGGCGATGTCGTGAAAGTGCTGCGTGCCCGGTTTGTGTTCGTGATCATGGGCGAATTTTTTGGAGAGGATCGCGACTTCTTTCGCGAGTTCTTCCGGGGATAGCGCCGGCAGATTGTAGAAGGCTCGCTCGCGAATGATGCCTTCATCGAAGGGTTTGTCGTGCCCGGCGATGGAGTAGAAGCCGCTGAGGTGAACGAAGACGGTTTTGTCGTTCGGCGTGCCGGTGGGAGCCAGAATGCCGACGACTTCAAACTTCTCGTCATGGACATGCCCGGTATCGGCCCCGCCATGCACGAGTTTCAGTTCGGTGCCGAGATCCCACTGATTGGCACGCGCCACTTGAGAGCCGATGACGGCCTGAAACGGCTTGCGGAAGAATTCGCCACGCACGCGGAACTCGCGGCGGGGTGCGAAATCGTGCGCGAAGTATTCGGGGGTGGTGCCGCAGATCGGAAAGTTACCCTGCTCGGTGGTATCGCCCAAGGCGACGGGAATGGCGGTTTCGATGCCGGTCCGTTCCTTGAACTGCCGGTAGTAGCTGTACGGCAGATTTTCAATCGGCGGGCTGATGCGGTAGACGGTGCTGAGGACGAGTTGCAGATCGCTCCCTTTGGGGCCGACGATCAGGTCGTAACCGATAGACTGCTGCCCGAAGATGTTCGCGATGATGCCATAGATCACAAGGACGGCAACCATGAGCATCACGCCGAGGGCAACGCCGAACGCGGTGAGTGCGGACGACAGCGACCGCTGTCGGAGACTTTTCCAGGCGATGGTGAGAAGGTTCATGGGAGGTCGACTCGTGAATTTTCCAAGGGCATTTGGAGTTCTTTATCTGCGGAGAAAGTGGTGGTGATTACGGACGGGCTCCCTCATTCGTGTCATCATCCCCCGTGATGACTCGCCCCCTCTCCCTGGCCCTCTCCCCCGCGACGGGGGCGAGGGGACTGAACTCGCTGCGGATCATACTGGCTCCGGGCGGTTGAAGTCGGCGAGTTGGGAGACGCGGTCGAATTGGGCGGCGACTTCGGCGGCGTGCGTGACCATCAGCAGTGAGGCGTTCTGTTCGCGGCACGAATTGCGGAGCAGGTCGAGAATGTTCTGCTGATTGGCCTGATCGACGTTCGCTGTCGGTTCATCGGCCAGCAGTAACTGGGGTGTGTTGGCCAGCGCGCGAGCGACGGAGACACGCTGCTGTTCGCCGACCGACATCTGCACGGGGCGATGATGGAGTCGATGACCGAGGCCGACACGTTCGAGCAAATGCACGGCCTGTTTTCGATCAGCAGGTTTGCCGCGAAAGCTCATGCCGAGCAGAACGTTTTCCAACGCGGTGAAGGCGGGGAGCAAGTGGAAGGTTTGAAAGACGTAGCCAATACGTTCGGCCCGAAAGCGATCACGCCAGCCTTCCTGGCGTCCGAAGGTTTCGACGCCGCCGATGCGGATGGAGCCGGAATCGGCGGATGTGATGCCGGCGATGATGTTGAGGAGCGTGGTTTTGCCGCCGCCGCTGGACCCGACGAGCGCGATCTGTTCGCCTTGGCCGAGTTGAAACTCACTGACGTTGAGAATCGAAATACGCGCACCGGAGGGATCGCGAAACGTTTTTTTCACTTGCCGCAATTCCAGGGACATCAGGGCGAATCATGGCAGGAGAGTAGGAAAATCGCCGTCCGACAATCGAAGGGCGAAGTGGTATCTTGACGGAATCGGCACACCGTTGCCAGTGATACGGCGGCAACGCGCGGCGCGTGGGCGCTATTTCGGTCGTGAAATCGTTTGGGTGGCACGTCCCTGAGGTTTTGGGAAGGGCGTGGTTTTCAAAGGATCGCCACGCCCGTCGAAGACTCCGGGACGTGCCACCCAGCCGAGTGCTCCCTGGCTTGCGCGTCGGGCTGGTTTAGACTTGCGCTTCCAGCGACAAATCGGCCGGGGTTGGTTCGATCACGCGCATGGTCCGCCATTTTCCCTGGAAGAAGCGGGCGCTGAAACCCAGGCCGAGGGTGATTATATAGATGGAACAGAAGATCCAGCACAACACCAGACTCGGCTCAAAGTATTTCCACGCGATGTACGTCGGCAGCACCAGCAGAAAGGTCGAACTGCACAGTGTGAACAGCATCGAGAACAGTGTATCGCCCGCCGCGCGCACGGCCGAACCGAAGATGATGGCCATCGCATCGAAGAAGGAATACAGGGCGACGAACCGTAGCAGCACGACGGTCACTCGTTGAATCTCCTCGAACGACACGCCCGCTTCCGCCTGTCCGTCAATGTGGCCGGCGTAGGGGGCGATGAGGAGATCGGGCAGCAGGACATAGATCAGGCCGAAGGTGAGCATGAACCCGCCGGAGATGATGAATCCGCGGATTGCCGTTTTCGCCGCGATTTCCGGGCGTTTCTCGCCGATACGCTGGCCGACCAGCGTCGAGACGGCGATGCTCATGCCGAGTACGGGGATGAAGGCGAGCGTGTTGAGATTGAAGGCGATGTTCGTCGCGGCGAGTTCCGTCGGCCCCAACAGACCAATGATCATAATGAAGACCGTGAAGCCCGCGATGTCGATGAAGAGGTTGTAACCGCTCGGCAATCCGTATCGCATCATCCGGCGAAACAGCGCGGCATCCGGTCTCCAGGCCGAGAGAAATTTGTACTCGCGCTGCACGGCGGGAGTGAGCAGCAGGGCGATGTAAATCAGCACGCAGCCGCAGGATGCCAGATTCGTCGCGATGGCGGCCCCCGCGACACCCCAGCGGGGAAAAGGGCCATAACCGTAGATCAGGCAGTAGTCCAATAACGCATTCAGCACGACGCCGCCGACGTTGACCAGACTCACGATTGTCATCCGGCCTTGGCCGCTGAAGAAACACGATAACGCAGCGGTCAGCAGCGCGGGGATGCTGCCCCAGCAGAGCCAATAGAAATATTCCCCTTCGTACTGCGCGATCTTTTCGTCATGACCAATCCAGGTGAACAGGGAATAGCCCCAGGTCCCGGCGAGCGTGAGAATCGCACCGGCGAGAATCGCGAAGTAGGCCCCCTGCCAGACTGACGCCGAGACGCGCTCCTTGCGACCGGCCCCGGCATATTGGGCCACGAAAGTATTCACATACTGCGCCACGCCGAACGGCAGGCTGAGGACCGCCCAAAAGAGCAGCCCGGCGGGCAAGGCGGCCGCCATCGCCGAGGGGGAATACCACGAGAGCAGAATCCGGTCGACGATATGCATCAGCGATTGCGTGCCGGCACTGATCATTAGCGGCACGGCGAGGGTCAGTAATTCCCGATAACCGCCCTCCGCCGCATCCGTGCGCGCCACTTGCGAAGAATCATCCACCACGCCGAGCATCCTTGTTGCAGCACTCAAGAGGAACGCCGCCGCGTCCGAAATCTCACCATAGTCAGGGCCGAGTGGGAATGACAGTGAGCGGCGAGGAATGGTTCGCGCGATTGGGCGCGTCGGGTGGCCGGGGCTGTGGTTTTAGCCCGTTAGGGCGACAGAATTTAGCCCAGGACGTCAGTCCTGGGAAAGCCTTCCAAAATGGATTTCAGCCCTTTAGGGCGGCAGAAATTTCTGTCGCCATAAAGGGCTGCATTCCTCGCACGAGCCGCCAACCCAGGACTCACGTCCTGGGCTATGTTTTGTCGCCCTGACGGGCTGAAGCACAATCGCCGTTGACCTAACCCGCTGGCTCAGCAAGAATTTGATCAGGCTCTCGGCGAATCGTGTGTTTAGGGATGTGCATTGTGAATCCAACGGACGAAAACTTTCCCACCGCGCCAACGATCGCGCGCTCGGGATCACGCAAGCAGGCGATTCTATTGCCGCTGCTTGTCACGGCGATTGTCGTGTTGGCGATTCGCGCACAATGGTTCAGCGACACATCAGTGGCTGCGCCTCCCGCGCCGACGAAAATTGTGGAATCGGTTCCGGTCGAGACGGTTGGAGATTCCGATGAGACGCCGGCTCAAAAGGAGCAGCGCCTGTTTCTCGGCAGTTGGCGCGACGACTATTTCGGGGAACGGACGATGACGTTTCTCCCTGGCGGCAAAGGAACGATGGTCATCAAGCTGGATAGCGTGGGGCAGGCGATTTACGGTGAGAAGCTGTTGTTCAATCTGGCCTGGGTCGTACGCGAGGGGGTGCTGGAAATGAAGTTCGTGGGGGGTGAACCAAAGACCGCCGTTGAAACGATTTCCAAACTTTGGGGCGACACGCACATTCAGGCCATCGAAGTTTTGACGGAGACCGACCTGCATCTGCGATCAACGGACAGCCAGAATCTTTACACGTTGAAACGATTGCCGGATGCCATGTAGAGCGGGGGGACTGGGGCTAGACGGAGACTCAGCGCAGGAAGCCCGATTTATGGCGAGCGGCGCGGCGTCAGCCCACCGTATCTTTTAGGCGAATCCCCGGCTTCGCCCAATGCGGCTCCAGCCCTTGCTTCGACGCACATTCTTTCAATTAGCGGCTGCTTGTTGCAGAGTTGCGATTTTCGTTTTCTGTAAGCGGGGCGGCTGAAGGAGTTTCTATTGGAACAATTTCTCGATTCGTTCGACGCGCCGCCGACGCGGATCAGGCTCGACCTCGACGCGTTCGACGACGTGACCCACGGCCAGCAGCAACGGACGATGTTCCACGGCTTCTACGAGCAGGACCAGTCTCTGCCGCTCGCGATCACCTGCGCCGAGACCGACGCGGTGGTGCTGGTTGGCCTGCGTCACGGCATGTGCGCGGCGTTCCTCCGCGCGGACGACGACCTGCGGTTGATCGTCTGCTGCATTCGCGCGCTGGCTGGATGTGGAGATCCTCGTTCGCGCCGACTCGGGCTTTGGCGTCCCACTGATGGACGACGCCTGCGAGGATCTCGGCGTGACATTCACGTTCGGCTGCACGATGAACCTGCGTTTGCAGCGCCAAACTCAGGCAGCGTTGGATCAATCCGTGAATCAGTCCGCCGCCGCGCACCAGAAGCAGCGGCTGTTTCAGCTCATCGAATATCAGTCCGACAGTTGGCCTGATATTCGGACGATGATCGTGAAATGCGAAGCGCACGGTGTGGGGACGAACCGCCGGGGCGATTGTCACTAACCGCCCCGGCGCGACAACCATGCCGCGGGGAACGTACGACGAATACGTCCAGCGCGGCGAGAGTGAGAATCGGAATCTGGAACTGAAGGATGGTCTCCACGCCGATCGGTTGAGCGATCAGCGCTTCGTGGCGAATATCTTTCGGCTGTTCCTGCACGCCGCCGCGCTGAACCAGTTCGTGCGGTTGCGTCGCGCCACGAGGAATTCGCCGACGTCGGCCGAACTGAGGATTTTTGATAACGTTCCCGCCGCCGCTTTGCCGACGAAATCGAAGCCGCGCTACTTTCACCGCCGCCGCCGGCACGATCCGCTGGGCGAAGGCCCACCCCGCACTGGGCGCAGCCGGCTGATCCAAGTCGCCGTGGAAATGATCGGCAGCTCGCGCCGCGTGCTGGCGAAGTGTTCCTCATCGGAGGCCGCGTCTCGCAGTCCGGCGGCAGTTGACGTCGCGTCCCACGTTACGCCGTTCGGACCCGACAATCCGCATCACACACCCTGGGGAAGGGTCACTGCGCGCGCCACACGCAAACCCAGACGAAATTCCGGATACGTGAATAATCCGGGCTAGTGCTGTGTCACGTCAAGATTTTCGGGTAAACGGACTTGAGTTTGCCGCGGGCGTCTTGGACTTTCATTTGCCAGTCGACGCCGCGTTGGGTGGCGTTGATGGCGGTGGACCACGCGGCGGTTTCTTGTCGGAGCGTCTCGATGTCGCCGAAGCGGCGTCCGGCTACGCATTGCCGGGTCAGGCTGCTCAGTTCGTTCTCGGCGATATTGAGCCAACTGCCGTGCTTGGGGGTGTGACGGATTTCGAGGCGGCGGACGAGGGATCGGGCCCGTTCCGGCGCAAACGCTTCATAGAACGCCCCGATGGTGTGCGTGTTGAGATTGTCGCACACGAGGATCACCTTCGCGCAACGGGCATAACGGCCCTCCAGCAACTGCGCGACTTCCACCGCCCAGTCGATCTTGGTGCGGCGCTCGCGGACGGTCACTTCGCGCCAGCCGGCCAGCGGTTCGGTGAACAGAAAAATGCTCGCGGTTCCGGCGCGCTCGTATTCGTAATCCACCCGCTTCGCCTGCGTCTTCGTGGCAGGAATCGGCTGTCGGGTTTCTTTCAATAACTGGACCGGTTGCTCATCCATGTTGACCACGGGAATCGCCGGATCGTACGGCTTTTCATGAGTGTCCAGGATCAACTCCATGTGGGCCACAAACTCGGCGTCCGCCTCGGGAGGAATGACCCAGTATTCGATCTTACGGTTCGTCATCCTGTTTTTTTCAGCGTCCGCCGCACCGTTTCGTGACTGATCGCCGGCACGATCTCCAGCGCCACCACCTGCTGGGCCAACAGTCGCAGCGACCAGTTCGCGAATCCCTTCGGAGGCGACCCCAACCGCAGCGCGATCACCTTCGTCTCCTGCTCCCCATCAAGCTTCTTCGCCACCGGCGGCGCGGCCCGCGCCTTCCCGTGCAAGGCCTCGACGAAACCCCGCTCGACCAACCGCTGCCGCAACTTTTCGATCGTCCGCGTCCGACACGAAAACGCCTCCGCAATCGCTGCATCCGTCCAGCCCGGCCCGTCCGCGTCCGCCTTCAAGAGAATCATCGCCCGCTTCACCTTCTGGCTCGTCCCCGTCAGCGTCTTCACGACCGACGACAACTCGACCCGTTCCGCATCCGACAATCGCACAATCCACTTCTTCGCCATGACACACCTCCTTGTGTGCCAAACAGTCTCCCCGATTCCCGCACATTCAACAACCCGAATTTCCAGCCGTGACGAAGCACTAG
>Ga0335397_10003193_pt1 | contig 22083 bp, 18 predicted proteins | sample MAT04_FD_205740 | JGI IMG/M metagenome (GOLD analysis project Ga0335397, IMG submission 205740) | Freshwater microbial communities from Lake Fryxell liftoff mats and glacier meltwater in Antarctica - MAT-04 (spades assembly) (version 2) ... | reverse complement strand
CCCAGCCGCCATGATCATGATACGTTTTTGGGCATGTGATACGATCTGTTGAAGCGCATCCACGCCATCATAAGGATTTTCCGCCTGTCCTGAGGTTAGTATCCTTTTGACACCCAACTCAATCAGTGAGTCGATTGCTTCAAAAACATCTTTGACTTGATCAAAAGCTCGATGGCAGGTGACTTCCATGCCAGATGATTCCTTAACCAGTGATTTCATCACTGAGAAATTAATCTCCCCATCTGCGGTGAGCACGCCAAAAACAACTCCTGGCGCCCCAAGTTTTTTAGCAGCATAAATATCCCGACACATCATTTCGATTTCATTGTCGGTATACAAGAAATCACAACTACGCGGTCTGATCATCATAAAGACCGGCGTGCTTACTTTGAGGGCTGCCTCCATAAAGGCATACGACGGCGTTAGTCCGCCTTCTCGCAAACTGGAGCATAATTCAATGCGATCTGCTCCATTCTTAATTGCGGTGGAAAATGATTCGTAATTATCAACACAAATTTCAAGATTCATAGAGTCGCCTATTAACCTGAGACCAGCCAATCACATGCATTTGTCCACAGTTTTGCGTATGCATCCCAGAAAACAAAATTACAACCCCAGTGCGGTGCTGGATCAGAAGTGTATGCAAATACCCGCCCTTTCCCAAATTGACCCACCGCGATGGCTGGCGATCCTTCCCCCTTCCAGCGCGCCACCACATCGCAACCGGAACGCGGTTTAACAATATTAAAGCCAAGGACAGGAGGCATACCTGACAGGTCAACGCCATTGAGTATGGGATGATCTGGAAGAACTCCTTCTGCAACAAACCCCTCTGTACTCTCGCGCAGGTCTTCAACTTCCAAACATTCGCATGGGAGTACTTCGCGCAACTGTGTTCGACCCCATCCGCCTTTGCCCATCTCCCCGTTAAAACTTAACCAGCCGCCCAGAAACATCACGTGTGTGCCCGCATGAATGGACTCAACAGTAAGGCGGATGCGGTCTGGAAATGTCAGGATTTTGGTTCCAAACAGATGTCGGTTGAAGAATTGGGGATGGAGTTGAAAGTTCTTCGCCTCCACATCAGAGAAAACGATAATGTCGTATTCCTTGAGAACCTTCTCATACTCCCCTGGAGGCATATTGTAAAAATCCCACGTTGGGACGCTCACGATCTCATGCCGCCCACTGGATTGGACAGCCGATACCAGCCATTTGCCGTAGTTGATCACATCCAGCCCTTTGGGTGCATGATTAAACGAAGTTTCTGCGTAAACAGGACCAAGTTGAACTGCCCAATCGCCAATGTAGTAAATCTTAGACATCGCGTTGCTTCCTTTTGTGGTCTGTTAGTTATGTTGCTCTTTCACCGCTAAAAGCAAATCCTTGAAAACACGAAAATCACAACGAGCATCTACACGCAAAATTTTACTAATTTATCGCCAGCCCACTTTGTAAATTCACTGGACTAACAAACATATTTTACAGAATCCGCTTCCAAAAGTCAAGCCCCATCCTTGACAATAAAATTAGGCTGGACTAAAATAATTTTAGGTAAGACTAAATTATATTTTCTACAGAAGAGAAAAATTTTATGCCAGAAACAATCACCCAGTCCATTCAAGATTATCTCAAAAATATTTATGAACTTAACGAGCAAGGCGGCAGTGCGAGCACCAACGATCTCGCAGCGCGTCTCAATATTGCCCCTGCCTCAGTGACAGGTATGCTGCAAAGACTTGCCAATTCCACGCCCCCGCTTGTGATCTACAAAAAACATCAGGGCGTTACGCTCACGAAGAATGGCGAGAAAGCCGCGCTCGAAGTGATCCGTCATCATCGTTTGCTTGAAACTTTTCTAGTCAACACACTCGGTTATTCATGGGACGAGGTGCATTGCGAAGCTGACAAACTTGAGCATGTGATCTCGGAGGATTTTGAAGCGCGCATGGCGAAAGCTCTGGGGAATCCGACCCGCGACCCGCATGGCGAATTAATTCCTACTGCGGACCTGGTCATGCCTGCCGACGAATCTCGTCCACTCGCTTCCTTGCGCACCGATGAAACTGCCACCGTCCGAAGAGTATCAGACGACGACCCGGCCTTGCTCCGCCATTTGCGAAAGATTGGCGTTGTACCTGAAGTGAAAATCATAGTCAAAAATTATTCCGAGTTCGATGGAAATCTTACGTTACAGGTCGAAGGTCAAAAGTCAAATCTGGTGCTTGGAATGGCTGTCACAAGCCAGATATTTGTGGAGAAGTAAATATGAATAGTACATTTTGGTTATTGTTAGTTTTGGTTTTGCTGGTCATTACCTTCCTGCCCCGCGTGGGATTACTTGCGATCTATAAAATCTATCGTGCTGCGCAGGAACGTGAACAGATGGAAGATGCGCTGAAACACCTGCTTGACCGCGAACAACAGGGACGCCACGCATCGCCCGAGTCTCTGGCGGGGACGTTGGATATTCAACGCGGCAAGGTGATGCGGCTGATCGAAAATATGGAAACGCAAGACTTGCTCGAGACGCGAGGCGTAGAATTGCACCTCACCACGAAAGGTCAACGCTGGGCGCTGCATGTTGTCCGCGCGCATCGGTTGTGGGAGCGCTACCTCACAGATGAAGCGCGTATGCCGTTGGAGAAAGTCCATGGCGAAGCGCAACGCCGCGAACATTCACTCACAGAAGCGCAACTCAATGAATTGGATGCGGCTCTCGGTCACCCAACACGCGACCCGCATGGCGACCCCATCCCCACGCGTGAGGGGACTCTGCTCAAGGCGGAGGGAATGCCGCTGACGGCGTGGCAGGCTGAGGGTCCGATGCGGATCGTTCACCTTGAGGATGAACCAGCTTTGGCGTTTGAACAAATCCTGGCGGCAGGACTCCGCCTGGGACAAACCATCCGCATTTTGGATCGAAACCCACAAAGATATTTATTGACCGATGGCGAGACCGAATATCGGCTTGCGCCCGCGGTGGCGGCGAATGTGAGCGTTGCAGCGCTGCCCGAAAGTGAAGTGGCGAAAGCAAGCGCAATCCCTTTGGCTGAGTTGACACATGACCAGCGCGGCGAGATTGTGATTTTGGATGACGCCGTGCAAGGCTTTACACGCAGACGTTTTTTGGATTTGGGATTAACACCCGGGACTGTTATTTATCCTGAGTTGAAAAATTTCTTTGGCGACCCGCGCGCGTATCGTGTGCGCGGCACGTTGATCGCCTTGCGAAAAGATCAGGCGGCGCAGATTTGGGTAAAACCCGTTTAATTTCATGTCATTGCGAGGCGGTGCTTTCCCGCCGACACTTGCGCCATACGCCAGTGCGGTGAGCAATCTTCCACTATATCGGAGATTGCTTCGGGCACAGAACAAGAACGCCCTCGCAATGACATAATGACTTGGAGAAATTATGTCAAACACAAAAATAGCACTCCCCACCGAACATTGTGAAACCTGCCCTGCGTTCACGCAATTGGAGCAAATGGGAATCAAGGTTGGAGATTTTGACCGCGTGGTTGCATTGGCTGGAAATCCCAACACAGGAAAATCCACGTTGTTCAACACACTGACTGGGCTAAAACAGCACACTGGCAACTGGCCTGGAAAAACCGTCACACGCGCCGAAGGCGGATTTGAATTCAACAAGATGCGCTACAAACTGGTTGATCTGCCCGGCACGTATTCGCTGCTTTCCGCTTCACAAGATGAAGAGGTGGCGCGCGATTTTATTTTGTTCGGACAGCCAAGCTGTACCATCGTGGTGACAGACGCGACTGCGTTGGAAAGAAATTTGAACCTTGTCCTGCAGGTGATGGAAATCACCGAGCATGTTGTGGTGGCGATCAACTTGATGGATGAAGCAAAACGAAAAGGCATCGAAGTGGATGCGCGTTCCTTGAGCCGCGATCTGGGCGTCCCCGCCATTGCGATCACAGCGCGAAGCGGTGAAGGCATTCATACGCTGCTGGGCGCTGTGGCAGATGTGATCGAAGACAGAATAGAAACCAAACCTTTGCGTGTGGGCGGCACCCCTGAATTTCAAAAAGCCGTAAGTGAACTTGTGCCGATGATCGAACAAATGGCGCCCGGAATTCCAAACGCGCGCTGGCTTGCGATCCGCTTGCTGGATGGCGATGCGCGTGTGCAGAAAGCCCTCTCCACTGGCGAGCTAGGTGACATTGTCTCGCGCCAACAGCGCCAGGATGTGCAGTTCAGCGGGAAGATGTCGGTTGAGGGAAGGCAGTAGACTTGGTAATTAGTGATTAGATAATTAGGAAGAAGGTAAACATGGAAGCGAATGAAATTTTAGCAAAGGCAGAAAGTCTAAGAAATAGTCTTTCGACGGGATTTCGCGATGAGATCGTGAAGTCACTTTACACAGAAGCGGAACATATCGCCAAGCGCGCTATTAAAACTTCACTGGATAAAAAATATGATTTCGATCAAAAGATAGATCGGCTGGTCACGTCACCGTATGCGGGCTTGCCAATTATGCTGGCACTGCTTGGACTTATCATCTGGCTGACGGTTTCGGGCGCAAACGTGGTTTCAAGCTGGATCGCCGTCGTGCTGTTTGGCATCGGTGATTACGGGCGCACGCTCTTCAATCAAATTGGAATGCCGTGGTGGATCACAGGTTTTATATGGGACGGCGTGTATCTCAGCCTGGCGTGGGTCATCAGCGTGATGTTGCCGCCGATGATGATCTTCTTCCCCGCCTTCACGTTTTTGGAAGACCTCGGTTATCTGCCGCGCGTGGCATTCAACCTGGATTGGATGTTCAAGAAGACCGGCGCACATGGCAAGCAATCCCTGACCATGGCTATGGGATTTGGATGCAACGCGGCGGGCGTGATCGCAACCCGCGTGATCGACTCTCCGCGCGAACGCTTGATCGCCATCCTGACGAATAACTTTGTCCCATGCAACGGGCGCTTCCCAACCTTGATTATGCTGGCGACTGTCTTCGTGGCGGCGTCCTTCCCCCCAGCGTTGACCTCTTTCATCGCCGCCGCAACAGTTGTCGGCGTAGTGTTGATCGGCGTCGCGTTCACATTCCTCGCCTCGTGGATATTATCCAGAACCGTTTTGAAAGGCGAAGCATCCGCATTCACGTTGGAGCTGCCTCCCTACCGCAGACCCAACGTCAGCCGCATTTTATACACATCCATCATTGACCGCACCATCTTCGTGTTGTGGCGCGCCATGCAAACCGCCGCACCCGCAGGCGCGATCATTTGGATTTTGGCAAACGTTCCTTTTGGAGATTCAAATCTTGCGCGCGCAATTTCAGATTGGCTAAATCCATTTGGATATTTACTCGGTTTGGACGGCGTCATTATTTTGGCCTACATCATCGCCATCCCTGCCAACGAAATTGTTGTGCCAACCATGATGATGGTTTACATGGGCGCAGGCACGATGATCAACGGACCGTCAGGCAGCTCGGCAATTTTCGACTTGCTCGTACATGGGCACGGCTGGACCATGCTGACCGCGGTCAACTTGATGTTGTTCGCGCTGCTACATAATCCATGTGCCACCACGATCATGACGATCTACAAGGAAACCAAGTCGGTCAAGTGGGCGACCTTGAGCGTGGTGATGACTTTGGGAACTGCGATTATTGTCACTTTCCTCACCGCAAGTATCGCAAGATTATTGGGTTGGGCATAAGCGCCAAGTGACAGTCACCTTAAAGGTGACTGTCACTTTATAATGTCAATATGTCGCACAATCATACCCACTCCCCCTTCGGCGATCTCGCCAATCAAACCACCAAACGCCTCGCGCTCTCGCTCGGATTAACCGCCGCATTTGTCGTCATTGAAATCATCGCAGGAATTTTCGGCAACAGTCTCGCTTTACTAACCGACGCCGCGCACAATTTCACCGATGTGATCGCGCTTGGTTTAAGTTGGTACGCGGTAAAACTTGCCACACAACCCGCCCACGCAGGCAAAACTTTTGGCTATCATCGCGTCGGGATTTTAGTTGCGCTGGTGAATTCGACCACCTTGATATTGATCGCCCTGGGGATTTTCTATGAAGCCCGGAAACGCTTCCTTGCTCCGCCCGAAGTTGATTCAACGATCCTGATCGGAGTCGGCGCTTTGGCATTTTTCATCAACCTCGGCACCGCATGGCTGGTCAAAAGTGGAAGCGAACACGACCTGAATTTACGCAGTACATTTTTACATTTGATGGGCGATGTCCTGTCCACACTGGGCGCGGTCGTTGCCGGAATCATCATCGCCTTCACAAATTGGAACTGGCTTGATCCGCTTGTCAGCGTGATGATCGGCGTGTTCATCCTGTGGAACGCGTGGAGCATTCTGCGCCAATCGATTCACATCCTGCTGGAGAGCACTCCCGAAAGCATTGACATGGACTCGATGGTGACTACCCTGCTCAAAGTGGATGGTGTGCGCGGAGTCCACGATCTGCATGTTTGGAGCATCAACGAAAGCCTGCGGGCGCTCTCTGCCCATATTGTGATTGACGATATCCACGTCAGCGCTGGCGCGTCGATCCAAAACGACCTGAACAAAATTCTGGCGCATAAATATAATATCCGCCACGCAACTTTACAGTTGGAATGTGAAGGGTGTCATGGAAATGTTCTCTTTTGCAATATCAACGAGCATCAACACGATCATGTCGAAACATAAAAAAGACAGTCACCTTGCGGGGTGACTGTCTTTTTTGATTTGATCTCTTGGGGTTCTACAGATTACGGTTGTGCTGTGGGAACCTGCTGTTGCCAGCCTCGCCCGCCGCCCATCATATTGCCGCCGCCGTATTGACCACCATTATTCATCATGCCGCCATTTCCGCGACCATACTGTCCGCCGCCTTGACCATTCTGCATCGGGCAATTGCCTGAGTTGAAGCCGTTGGTCGTCATGCGCTGGAGCATGAAATCTGCCTGTGCGCGGGTGACGACACCGTCAGCTACAGCCTTGTCAAATGCGGTGGTGTGGACTTCGGTCAAAAGAGAAACGACATCCGCTTCCTTAATCCCGTTATCCAGCGCGATCTGGTACATGGTCTTGCCGGAAGCGAGCGCATCTTCAACATCTTTTTCGGTGATGCCAAGCTTATCAGCCAGCGCCTCTTCAACATAATCATGCATCGCGCCATTGCCGCCGCCCATCATCGATCCGCGCCCAACAGGAGGCGTAGCATCCTGAGCAAGGGCAGCGCCCACACCAAACACACCAAGTGCTAAAACTACCAAACCTACGATCAAAATTGACTTTTTCATTTTTTTACTCCTTTTGAGTGATTGTTCAGATTTTTTCCTGATTACTCACAAAGGATACTTCCGCAGTGTAAAGGTTTTATAAAGAAAAAGACAAGATTGGGAAAAGAAAACAAGTGAATTGTTATATACTTTAGACAGGAGACCAAACAAAATGGATGAGCTAAAGTATGAAAAAATCGGTGAAGCCAATAGCCGTGCCGAAGCCGAGGTCATTGAAAGCTTTTTGAAAGCCGAAGGAATTGACGTGGAACTCGTTGAAGAATCCATCTCGCGTTCAGCCTATGCATTTCCGTTGACTCGCGTCGAGATATTTGTCCCCAAAGCGCAGGCAAAGCAAGCTCTTAAACTGCTAAAACCTTTTGATGATATTCTGCCAGAGCAAGACGATATTGATAAGGACGAATAACATAGCCTCCGAGATTTTTACGGAGCACCCTGTAGGTGAATATCTCGAAGGGTTATGTTGTTCTTAATCCTCCTCCCCTGTCAACAACTTGATCCGCTCCCAGGGCTTCAAACTTTCATCTTCAGCCAGCAGGTTCTTCAAATCATATAACTCGTCGCGGAATGCAGCGGCTCGCTCAAACTCGAGATTCTTCGCGGCTTCCTTCATTTGCTTTTCCACTTCGTCAACGATCTTACGCAACTCGCCGCGCGGCAGCCCATCCGCCGCAGTCTTATATTGTCCCTTCGCCTCGCCAATCGCTTTGGCGCTCATCATTTCGGTCAACTGATGAATTTCCTTGTGAATGCTGATCGGCATGATGCCGTTGTCTTCGTTATATTTGACTTGCTTGGCGCGGCGGCGATTGGTCTCGTCAATTGCGCGCTTCATCGAATCGGTCATGCGGTCGGCGTACATGATCACCCGTCCATTTACGTTACGCGCGGCGCGCCCGATGGTTTGGATCAACGCCGTAGCCGAACGCAGAAACCCTTCCTTGTCTGCATCCAAAATGGCTACCAGCGAAACTTCGGGCAAGTCCAGACCTTCGCGCAAAAGATTGATTCCCACCAATACGTCAAAAGTTCCCAAACGCAGGTCACGCAAAATAGCGATCCGCTCAAGCGTTTCCACTTCTGAATGTAAATATTGAACTTTGACTCCCAGCTCTTTCAGATACTTGGTCAAGTCTTCTGACATGCGCTTCGTGAGGGTCGTGACCAAAGTCCGCTCGCCTCTTTCCACCCGTTGGCTGATCTCTCCGACCAGATCATCCACCTGCCCTTTGGTGGGACGCACATCCACCTGCGGGTCCACCAATCCCGTCGGGCGGATGATCTGCTCAACGACCTGATCGGCATGTTCCATTTCATAAGCGGCAGGCGTGGCGGATGTGTAGATCGTCGAACCCATCACCTGCTCGAACTCGTCAAACTTAAGCGGACGGTTATCCATCGCAGACGGCAAACGGAAGCCATATTCCACAAGTGTTTCCTTGCGCGCGCGGTCACCGTTATACATGCCGCGGATCTGTGGCACGGTCATGTGACTCTCATCCAGAATCAGCAGGTAATCACTTGGCAAAAAGTCGATCATTGTCCACGGGTGTGAGCCGGGCGCGCGTCCATCCAATTGGCGGGAATAGTTTTCAATGCCAGAGCAATAGCCAACTTCCTTCAACATTTCAAGATCATAGCGCGTACGCTGTTCGATGCGCTGGGCTTCGAGGAACTTGTCATTATCTTTGTAATACTTCAAGCGTTCTTCAAGTTCCGCTTCAATGCTCGCAATAGATTCCTTCAAACGGTCGGCATCGGTCAGGAATTGTTTGGCTGGAAAAATTGATACTTCCTGCGGCTCGTCATAGATTTCGCCGCTGACACGGTTGAACTGCATAATGCGTTCCACTTCATCACCAAAGAAAGTGATGCGATATCCTTTTTTGTCTTCGTATGCAGGGATGATCTCCAGCGTATCACCGCGCACGCGGAAAGTACCGGATTTTAATTCCATGTCGTTGCGTTGATATTGGCTCTCAATCAACTGCCGGAGCAAAGCATTGCGGCGATAGATTTCGCCCACTTTGAGAGTCACCGTCCCTTTGCCGAATTCTTCAGGTGAGCCAAGTCCATAAATGCAGGAAACCGACGCGACGATAATTACATCGCGCCGTGAGATGAGCGAAGTGGTCGCCGCGAGGCGCATCCGCTCGATCTCTTCGTTGATCTGAGTCTCTTTCTCGATGAACAGGTCATGGCGCGGCACATACGCTTCGGGTTGATAATAGTCATAATATGAAACAAAATACGAGACTGCGTTCTCAGGAAAGAACTCCTTGAATTCGGCGTATAACTGCGCCGCAAGAGTCTTATTGTGTGCCATGATCAGCGCAGGTTTTTGCAACTCCTGAATGACAGATGCAATGGTAAAAGTCTTGCCTGTGCCGGTGGCGCCAAGCAAAACTTGATTTTTCTTGCCAGCGCGGACACCCTCCACAAGTCCGCGGATGGCTTCGGGCTGATCGCCCATAGGGATAAAGGGAGCGCTAAGTTTGAAGTCCATAATTTTTTATAGGTGGTTGATTGGGGAACGTGTGTTCTATTTTACTCTAAAGGCGGGGGAAAAACCAGTTAAGCTGAATCAACTCAAAGGTTAAGCTGGAAGCGGGGATAAAAATCTTGAAGGTATAATCACGAGAATTATGAAAAAGATCCGATCAATTTATCAATCGCTATTATTCACAGAAAAAAGTGCGCCGCTTGCTTTTCTCGCCGCATGTATCTTTAGCTTCGGACTGCTCATCCCAAGCCTCGGCTTTTACATGGATGATTGGCCATATGTATTTTACGCACACAACAAGGGGATTGAAAGCCTGCGCGAAATGCTTTTATACGATAGCCGTCCGTTTGCCGCATGGCTTTATATTCTCGCATTTAAAGTATTGGGATTCACGCCGATCTACTGGCACATCGCGGCATTGTTAATGCGCTGGGCAACGGTCGTATTGCTTTGGAAAATATTGACGGCGATCTGGCCAAAGCGCACCCGCGAGGCAATTTCCATTGCGTTATTATTCGCGGTGTATCCGTTCTTCATGCTGCAACCATTTGCAGTGGGATCGACACATCACTGGGTTGGTTTTATTTTCTTCAACCTTTCATTGTATTTAATGGTGCTTGCCAATCAACAGAAAAGATATGCAGTTTGGTTCACGCTTGCCGCCGTCGTCTTGCAAGCCGCGCATTTATTTACCAGCGAATATTTTTCAGGGCTTGAATTATTGCGCCCTTTTATTCTGTGGATATTAATTTCGCGCAGCGAATTAAAACCATCAAAAAGATTCTGGGAAGTCTTTTTACACTGGACGCCCTATATTCTCATTTTGGGACTGTTCGCATATTGGCGGGTGGCGGTCTTTGAAAATATAGAGGGAGTTAACCGCAACACACCTGTCATTCTAAACCAGTTGTTTAGCGAGCCATTCAAAGCCATCGGGTTTTTGCTGACTGCCTCCATCAAAGATGCAGTCTCGGTTATGACCATTGGCTGGCAAAGCGCCATGAGCGCGGAAATGCTGGACTTCAGTTCCGTCTTCGTCCGTTTCCGTTTGATTGTCAGCGCAGCCAGTTTTGCGTTTGCCTTTATATATCTTAGTAAATTTCGCTCTTCCTCTGGTGAGGATGACCCCGCAGACGATTGGTCAAAGAGCAGCATCCTGCTTGCTGTTGTGGGATTAATGGTCGGAGGCTTGCCCGTCTGGCTGATTGGCAGGTACATCCTTGAAAGCAAAAACCTGCTGTCCGCTTCACGCTTTGGTATCCCGTCCATGCTTGGCGCGTCATTTCTGCTGGTATTAATCATCAATTATTTCATCAGCGACGGAAAAAAGAAAATAATTTTGTTGTCGCTGTGTATTGCACTGGCAGTTAATTTCCACCTGAATAACACAAAGGAATTCCAGTATTCATGGGAAAAGCAGGTTCGTTTTTCAGAACAACTCCTCTGGCGCGCGCCGCAGATTGAAACAGGCACAGCCATTCTTACAGACGAAGAAGTTCTTGGCGTAATGGGAGAATATGCGGTTTCGTTCTCGATCATCACCACCTACCAGCCCGGCAATATTCAATCACCGCCCTACTGGTATTTCCCCTTCTATTACACCAATCTCAATATCAAAGACTTACTCCAGGGCGCTCCGCTTGAATACAGCAAACTCAGCATGAATTTTTCAGGCAGCAGCAACAAAATGCTGTTGCTTTCATTCAATCCTGAAATGAAACGCTGTCTGTGGATCATGCAACCGCAGGATACAAACCTGCGCCTCGTCAGTGATGACATGCGTCAACTCAGCGCTGGCTCGGATATCAGCCTGATCCAGCAAACCGATTCAGAACCAAGCCTGCCCGAAAGCATTTACGGCAAGCAAAGCAACCAGACTTGGTGCTACTACTTTGAGAAGGCAGACCTCGCACGTCAATACGGACAATGGGATGAAGTTGCACGGCTGTGGGAGCAAGCCCAAACTGTCGGCGAGCGGGCGGATAACGGCTTTGAGTACATCCCTTTCATCGAAGGCTATGGTCATCTTGAAAATTGGCAACAGGTGAAGGTGCTCACCAAGTCTGCAAAAAAGATCACCGCGGGGTTGGAGCCAAGCCTTTGTACCGCACTGGACAGGCTCACCGCAAACGCCCCCGCATCACAACAGCGCGATGACTCGATCAAAAATTTGAAAGATGATTTGAAGTGCGTGAATTATCAGTGAATTGGTAATTGGAGATTGGTAATTAGGGATGGCTGTGTCTCGCGCTTCCCAATTACCAATCTCCAATCAACCATTTACCAATTCCCCCAACACATCCAACAATTTCACAGTCCAGACTTCTTCCTTCGCGATGGTCACCCAATAAGCGGATTTGCCGCCGCGGACTCCATTTCCCAGATCAGGCAGACGCGCGGCCTCCGACCCGTCAGTGGGCGCGGCGTACTTGAGCAGAATCTGCCCCGATGATTCCATGTTGACCGAATTTAATCCCGCTTTTTCAGCGCGCAGTTTCACCCGCATCTGATACAAAAGATTTTGCACCATCTCAGGCAGTTGACCAAACCTGTCGCGGAATTCAGAACCGAGCGCATCGAGTTCGGTTTCATCCCGCAAATCCGCAATGCGGCGATACAGCCGCAGACGCAAATCCTGATCGGAAATATATTCGCTTGGAATGCCGACCGCGAGAGGCAAGTCAACATTGACAGGCAGGGAGAGCGGAAGATTCAAGGATGAAGGATGAAGGATGAAGGATGAATCTTCCAGACCTTCGACCTTTGACCTTTGACTGTCACTTCGACGAAGTCTTCTCACCGCATCTGCCAGCATTCTCGTGTAAAGATGGAAGCCAACCGATTGAATATATCCATGCTGACGAGTACCGAGCAGATCGCCTGCGCCGCGAATTTCGAGGTCGCGCATGGCAATCGAATATCCCGCGCCAAGTTGAGTATTCTCCGCGATCACCTCCAGCCGCTGTTGACCGTCCTGCGTGGGTGTCATTTTATTGTGGCGGAAGAAATACGCATACGCACGCATTGCGCCGCGCCCCACCCGTCCACGGAGTTGATAGAGCTGCGCCAAGCCAAACGTATCCGCGCGATCAACGATCAGTGTGTTGGCATTGGGAATATCCAAGCCAGATTCAATAATGGTCGTGCAGAGCAGAATATCAATCTCGCCCATATTGAAGCGGTGCATCACACTCACAAGTTGACCTTCCGCCATCTGTCCATGTCCCACATCCACGCGCGCTTCGGGGACAAGTTTGTTGAGATGCGCCCGCATCGCCTCGATGGTATTGACGCGGTTGTGGACAAAAAATATCTGTCCACCGCGTTCAAGTTCGCGCAGAATGGATTGCCGTACAAGTCGCGGCGAATACGGTCCAACGTGCGTGACAATCGGCAGGCGTTCTTCGGGCGGCGTATTCAAATTGGAAATATCGCGCACACCCGTCAGCGCCATGTAAAGCGTGCGCGGAATCGGCGTGGCGGTCAACGTCAGCACATCCACTTCGGTACGGAGTTTTTTGAGATGTTCCTTGTGCGTCACGCCGAAGCGCTGTTCTTCGTCAATCACCACCAGCCCCAAATCTTTGAACTCCACATCCGCCGAGATCAGGCGATGCGTGCCAATGACAATGTCAATTTCGCCGAGCGCGAGTTTGAACAAAATCTCGGTCTGCTCGCGCGGCGTGCGGAAGCGCGAAAGCATTTCCACTTTGACCGGGAACGCCGCGAGCCGCTGTGAAAATGTCTCGAAATGTTGCTGCGCGAGGACGGTGGTCGGCACAAGAATCGCCGCCTGTCTGCCGCTCATGACCGCCTTGAAAGCGGCGCGCAAAGCAACTTCTGTTTTTCCGTAGCCCACATCACCGCAGAGCAAACGATCCATTGGGCGGGCGCGTTCCATGTCACGCTTGATGTCGGCGATGGCGGTCTTCTGATCTTCGGTTTCGACGTAGGGAAAACTGTCTTCAAGTTCCGTTTGCCATTGCGAATCAGGCGCGAAGGCAAAACCTTTCACCACCTGACGCCGCGCATATAAATCGAGCAAATCTTCGGCGACCTGCTGCACCGCCTCTTTGACACGCGCCTTGGTCTCGCCCCAGGCTTGTCCGCCGAGATGATCGAGCGAAGGCTTGCCGCCATCCGCGCCGACGTAGCGTGTGAGCCTGTCCGCTTGATGGACGGGGACGAAGAGCGTGTCGGCGTTGTCATACTCAACGGCAAGATACTCTCGTTCGAGACCTTCCAACTGTCGCTGAGTCAGACCCGCGAAACGTCCGATGCCATGATCCACATGCACAACATAGTCGCCGACCAGCAAATCCGCATAAAGTGATTCGGGAGTCTCGGCGCTTTGCTTTTGGCGTATGCGCGACTGCGGACGTTCCCAACCGAAAATTTCGGAATCTGTGATGAAGTGCGTGGGTAATTGGTGATTGGTAATTAGGGTGAAGCCTTCGGAAAGCGAGGCTTCAATAAATTCAATGTTGGGAAATTCAACATTTGGATAATGCTCATTCCACATTTCATGCAAGCGCGAAGATTGGCGCGAGACAATGAAAACCTGCTCGCCTCTTTCGACAACGGGAGAAAGATAATCAATAAATGGCTTGAGCCGTCCGCCGAATCTTTCGTCGTGGCTAAACTGCTCTGCAAGGCTGGTAATTGGTAATTGGGGATTGGTAATTATTTCGGTGGAGTGACCCAATTCTAAAGATGCAAAGCCGCCAAGGTTGTCATGCAGCTCTGACCACGGAAGATATGGGATGGGAAAATCTTTTGGGAGCGTTGCTTCTTCAATGCTCTCCTGCCTAAACTTGACCGCCTGCTCCTCCACCTCGTTTGCCATGGCTTCGACCAGACTCAAATCATCCACCAGAATCAATGATTTTTGCGGCAGGTAATCGAGCAAAGACGCGGGCATTTTATGCAGCAGTGGAATATGGAATTCAGAGAGTTGGAGCTGCTCGTCCAAAGTATCCGCTAAAAATTCGCGCGCGGGCGTGACGAGAATTGATTCCAGTTTTTCAACCGTCCTTTGCGTGGCGGGGTCAAATTGACGGATGGTTTCGATCTCGTCGCCGAAGAAATCCAAGCGGACAGGATTCGCTTCGATGGACGGCCACACATCCAGCAAACCACCGCGATGCGAAAATTGACCAGGTTCGAGGACGGTGTTCACACGCTGATAGCCGATGCGCGCCCACTCACGGATCAATACGTCGGGTTGAATGGTCTGGCTTGCTGACAATTTTTTGCACGCTTTGAGAAAGTCACGCCGCGGCAAAGTACGCGTCATCAACGAGCGCGCCGAGGCGACAATGATCGGCGGGGAATCTGGTTTTTTGGTAAATGGTAAGTGGTAAGTGGAAAGCGCGGTCAGTACCTGCAAACGGTCACGGCGGGTTGTCACTCCCCACGCGGCATCTTCATAAAAAAGCGGATTCGGCTCCGCAAATAAATAACGCGGTGACTTGACCCAAAAGCCAAGTTCATCAAATAACGCGAGGGCATGGTCGGCGCGGTCAGTGATGAGCAAGATCGGGAGATTCAAGTCCGCGTGCAGACTGGCAAGGATTGGCAGGCGCACAGCGCGCGACAATCCCAAGCCAGGGATTGTTTTCCCTGCTTGAATTTGAGTCAGCAGTTGCTGATAAGAAGGTAATGCGTGGATGTTTTCTAAAAGAGGTTGCATACCGATTTACGATTTACGATTTACGATTTACGATTTACGATTTACGATTTACGATTTACGATTCGCCTGTCCCATTGAATTTATTCATCGCGGCATTCAAGCCTCTCATGACAAATTCAAGTGCGGCATCTGTGGCGCGGTCTAATACTTCGGGGAGAAATTTGATATCTTCTTTGGAGAAATCCTGCAAAACATAATCCTTGGGGTCCATGCGGCCGGGCGGACGTCCAATGCCAAGGCGCAGGCGCGGGAAGTCTTTTGTGCCAAGCTGCTCGATGGCCGAAGCCATGCCGCGCTGTCCGCCGGGTCCGCCACTGGCGCGAATGCGGATCGTGCCGAAGGGAATATCCAGGTCATCGTGCGCAACAAGCAGGTTCTCCATCGGCAGTTTGTAAAAATTCAGAAGTCCCTGCACAGATTGTCCTGAGAGATTCATATAGGTTTGCGGTTTGGCGAGGATGATCTTGCGCTCCTCGTACAGCGCAGACATGACAATGGCTTTGGATTGCAATTTCATGCCGCGCGCATTAAGTCGCACCGCAACACGGTCAATGAGCATGAAGCCGATGTTGTGGCGGGTGTCTTTGTATTCGCGGCCAGGGTTGCCAAAGCCGATGATGAGGAAGGTGTCTGTCATGGTTGAGGGTTTTCAGGTTTTCAGGTTGCAAGTTACAGGTTGAAAAGTTCAGTTTTTACGAAGGCGGAGGATTAAAGAAAAGAAGGCGAATAAAACCAGTGTAATCAATGCGCCGCGCGCGAAGTTTGAATAAATAGAGGAGGATGTCACCGATGCGGGGTTGGCGGGCAAAGGCGTGGGCGAGGGAAATGTTGGGAGCGCGGTGGCGGGCTGAATGGTCGAAGTACTCACGGGAGATGCTATGGGAAGCGGGACAGAAAATTGATTGGTCGGGGTCGCCGTTGGAGATTCGGTTGGAAGCGGCACGTCGTTGCGAATCTTCAAGTCTGAGATCACCACATCCTGCGAAGAGCCATCTTGAAGAAAGACGCGCAAGTGCAAAATATAATCGCCGTCGGTGAGTGTGGTTGTATCCCAGGTGGCGAGGGTGGGATTTGGCGCAGGCTGGGAAAATGTCTGGATGATGAACCAACTGTCGGCGGGGTTGGAGGCGTAGGAGAATGCCAGTTCAGCGGAGGCAAAGCCGGGGACGTCCATACTGCCAACAATATCCACTTGTCCGCGCAAAATATCCCCGGGCTTGGGAGAGGCAATGGAAATATTCGCCGTTTGAGCGAGGAAAAAGACAAGGGAAATTAAGAGATGCTTGAACATGGCAATCGGTAAGTTTAACATGAAGGAAGGAGGCGGTCAAATTATTAAAAATGGGCTGCGCAGACGCCAGACCAGCAATTCTCAGCATATCATTGCGAGCGCACTTTGCGAAGCAATCTTCTCGCAAAAACAGGGGATTGCTTCGACGGAAAAACGTCGTCTCGCAATGACATGGTTCACATTGAGAATTGCTGACGTCAGACACAAGGATAGTGTCTGTAGTTTATAATCCAGCTATGGATATCATTTATAAAGACGAACACATACTCATTATCAATAAACCCGCTGGGCTTTCCGTCCTTCCCGAAGGCTGGGAACCTGACGCGCCGTATCTGGTCAAAACGCTCGAAGAAGAATATGGCGACCCTTCGACAGGCTCACATAGTCCCGATGCTCTTTCGGGAGGGCGAGTCTGGGTCGTCCACCGCCTCGATAAACATACCAGCGGCGTGCTGGTCTTTGCATTAAACGCAGAAGCCCACCGCTCCCTGAATATTCAATTTGAAAAACATGAAGTTGAAAAAGTTTATCGAGCCATCACCGTCGGCGCACCACCGTGGAAGGAACGGATCACAAAATTCCCGCTGCGCGTCAACGTGGGGCATAAGCATCGAACGATGGTCGACAACAAAAACGGGATACGCTCCGAAACGAAATTCAAAGTCCTTAACTGGATTCAGATTTCCCCCATGCTGGCAGAAGGCGCGGCGTTGGTCGAAGCCCGCCCGATGACAGGGCGCACGCATCAGATCCGAGTCCATGCCTACGCGTTGGGCTATCCGCTTTTGGGTGATACTCTCTACAGCGCGCCCGAAACAAATATCATTGCGCGCCCTGCTTTGCACGCGCATTCTTTATCTTTCAATCATCCAATCACAAATGAACGGGTTTCATTTACCGCCGCTTACCCCGACGATTTCAAAAAAGCGTTAAAAACTTTGGCTCTTTAAATATAAACAGGTTGGCAGGTTTAAACATTCAAATCCTGTCAACCTGTCAACTTGCTAACCGATCTTTCTTGCTTCCATATAAAACCGTTTTTCCCTTGCCTCGCCCATCGAAAAAGTTTTTCGCGGCAGAGCGCCATCCAAAATCACCGTCTTGAACAGCTCAGATTTGTGCATGCCCGCCAGATAAAAGCCCGCGTTACCAGCCTGCAAAGCCAGCCGCTCGACCACATCTTCGCCATGCACGTAGTCAATTTTTTCCGCGCCGCCATCTTTCAGGAAAGCATCAAGGAAGGATTGAATAGTGCCGACTGCCAAATTGGATGACGCATTCGCGATCTCGATCACGCCAAATTTCTTTCCGCCTCCAACCAAACCGACAGCCTGATTCCCACCCTCAGCAGAGTCCACCCGTTGAGTCATTTCGGCTCCGTTCGCAACTTCTGTGTAGGTCAAGTTTTCGCCAAAGGTCTTCTTCAACTCCGCGAACAAATCCTTCTTCAAATTAAACAGCACACGATGGATCGGCTCAAACTCCAAACCTTCATCGTGGACATTTTCAATTTCAACCAGCGCGTAGCGCGAAGGATGATCCATGCCAACTTGCGGCTTCATCTTTTCCCAAATGGCTTTGGCAGTTGCCAGCGAGTGATTGCCGTCACCCATTGCAAAAAGCAGAACAGGCTGGTCGGCACCGATTCCATATTTCGCGGCGAAGGTTTCGGGTTTTGCAAGTCCGCGCAAGGCTTCGACGACTTGATTCTCGTAATCTCCGCTGACAGCGTATCCAGCCAAATGTCCGCTTTCGAGCATCAGGTCAAAGTCGTATAATTTTTCAAGTTTGGATTTTGCCGCGCTCAAGGGCTCAATCACCGTGCATCTCGGATCGTCAATCAGCACAAGGATATGCGGCAACTCCATCGCCGCACCCTGACGGATCTTAATCCGCGGAGGAAGACGGTCAACGATGGTTCCCTCAGTGGCGCGGATCAGGCTCGACGAACCTTTGTTGTAATCATAGCGTTCAAGGTCGAGACATAAAATCACGCCCTTGCGAGTCTTCCCGCCGACAGTGCGCTCGACATAAATAAGTCCATCACGCGGCTGGAGAATGCCTTCGTCCATATATTTTTGCATGGTGGCTTGGATACTTTGAATGCGTTCTTCTTCACCCGGTTTTTCAAGATGTACTTCGGGGAAGGTCAAATTCAAAGTGGATGGCGCATCGCCAACGATCTTTTCCACATCGTGCCAATACTCTGGCTCGGACGTGAATTGGTCACAGGCAATGACTGCCCATTTGGTTAAGTCGGTGCCTGCTTTGGGTAAATATACCTGTGGAATTTGAATGCCGATGTCGGAAATAATTTTCATAAACATATCCTTTAAATAGCATGTCGTTGCGAGGAGCCGTTCTTTGGCAACGAAGCAATCTTCAAATTATTTGGGGATTGCTTCGGGCAAAGAGCAAGAGCGCCCTCGCAACGACATAATTCTTTTTTATTTCCTATTTCTTCGCGAACGCGATCAACTTATCAGCCACTTCCGCGCCGACACGTCCCTGCGCTTCCTTGGTAGCCGCGCCGATGTGCGGTGAGCCGATGACATTATCCAGCTTGAGCAATTTCCAGTCTGTGGGAGGTTCCTCGGCGAAGACATCTACTGCCGCGCCAGCGACTGTGCCATTGGTTAATGCTTCGTATAAAGCATTCTCATCAACGATACCGCCGCGCGCACAGTTGACAATTCGCACGCCTTTCTTCATCTTTGCAAATTGTTCCGCTCCGATCATATTCGTGGACTCTTTGGTCTTCGGCAAATGCAGGCTGATGTAGTCGGCTTGTGCCAACAATTCATCGAGCGTGACTAACTTAATCCCAGCGATTTCCTTGACGTATGGATCATACGCAACAACGGTCATGCCCATCACGGATGCGCGTTTGGACACTTCCTTGCCGATGTTGCCCACGCCAATCAGACCGAGAGTCTTGCCACCGATCTCGTCGCCGTCGAAACTCTTCTTGTCCCATTTTTCAACTTTGACCGAAGCCGTCGCGCGATAAAGCGAGCGAGCCATCATCAGCATGTAGCCAATCGCCAACTCAGCCACAGAAGCGGAATTCGCCAGCGGCGTGTTCATGACCGTAATCCCCTTGGACTTGGCATATTCATGGTCAATCGTATCGAGTCCTGCGCCGCCGCGTACGATCACTTTCAAGTTGGGGCAAACGTCAATCAACGCCTGGCGGACTTTGGTGCGCGAGCGGACAACCATGCCGTCATAAGCGGGCAAAACATTCGGGAGTTCTTCAGGGGTGATATCGTCACGCACGTCCACGGTCAAGCCTGCGGCGCGCATCTGCTCGATATATTCCTTCTCGGTCTTGTCGCAAATCAAAATTTTCATGGGGATTCCTCCAGGGAAAGGTTCGGAAGTTTGGGAATAGAAACTAAAATCATTCTAACCATCAGGTATGGCTTTGTCAACGACATCCATCAGGTTGAAATCATGCTGATTGTTCTTGTGAATCTGTCTGACAACCAATATAATGGAAAGAAAATCAATCGAAACAGGCACAGCCCCCTATTCGGGGAACCAGCTCAACGGTTAGGAATGAACCGTAAACCTTTTTAAACAGGAGAATCCAACAAATGTCTGATCTCAAACGTGCGTACAATTTCAATCCAGGTCCCGGAGCTTTGCCGCTCGAAGTTTTACAGCAAGCCCAGGCTGAGTTGCTCGATTTCAAAGGCACGGGCATGTCTGTAATGGAAATCAGTCACCGCTCGAAGGAATTTGAAGCCGTGATCCAAACCGCCGAAGCGGACTTGCGCGAACTGCTCGGCATTCCATCCAATTACAAGATCATGTTCCTGCAAGGCGGAGCCACCCTGCATTTTGCGATGCTGGCAATGAACCTGCGCCCCGCTGGAACTTCTGCCGATTACATCGTCAATGGCGCATGGAGCAAGATCGCGTTGAAAGAAGCGCAAAAACTCGGCACTGCCCGCGCCGCCGCCAACACCGAAGCGGAGGGGTTCAACAGCGTCCCCACCAATCTTGACCTCGACCCCAAAGCCGCGTACTTGCACATGACATCCAACGAGACAATCCACGGCGTGGAATATTTTTCCGAGCCGACTCCGCCCGCTGGTGTGCCGCTCGTTTGCGACGGATCATCTGATTTCATCAGCCGCCCGCTTGACATTTCAAAATATGCCTTCCTATATGCAGGCGCGCAGAAGAATGCGGGACCCTCTGGCGTGACCGTGGTCATTGCCCGCGACGATATGCTTGAGCGCACACCCGCAAATTTGCCCGTGATGCTCGATTACAAAACTTTAGCCGCCAGCGGTTCTTTGCACAATACGCCGCCCAGCTTTGCCATCTACATGGTGGGACTGGTCTTCCAGTGGGCGAAGAGACAGGGCGGACTGGCCGCCATCGAAAAGACCAACCGCATCAAGGCCGGTCTGGTCTACGATACCATTGACCAAAGCGGCGGCTTCTATCGCGGACATGCCAAGCCCGATGCGCGTTCGTTGATGAACATCCCCTTCCGCTTGCCCGGCGAAGAACTGGAAGACGCCTTCGCCAAGGAAGCCAAGAAGAACAACCTGATTGGTCTCAAGGGACATCGCTCCGTTGGCGGGATGCGCGCCTCGGTTTACAACGCGGTGACCATCGAAGGCGCGACGGCGCTGGTTGATTTCATGAAGGAGTTTCAGAAGAAGAACGGGTAGAGCCTTGGTGAGAAGTAAAAAGTAATCAGTGAGCAGTAATCAGAAGACCTCCGAATCCTTTTGGGGAACTCGGAGGTCTTTTTTGTTGCCTCAATTTAGCAGGGAAGCGCAAAACTTATACTGTCCACTAAAATTACAATGGATGGGTGGCGTTTTCCTAAACGTCCAATTACACTAATCTCCAGCCCCCAACAGGTTGAGCTAACCTGTTAAACCTAGGGCTTGTTTTTTTTGCAATGCATCAAGCTCCACCCCAAAGAGATTGGTGTCTGTCAATTTGGTTCCGACCATGTTCGCCCCCTTGAGAATACACCCTTTCAAGTTGGCTCCCTTGAGATTTGCATTGACGATAATAGCGCTCGTCAGGTCGGCATCTTCCAGTTGGGCGTTGCGCATGTAAGCATTCGTCAGGTTGGCTTTGGACAGATTCGCGCGGATCAGGTCGGCTCCGGCAAAATTCAAGCCGCTCAGATCCAATCCGGACAAATCCACACCGGCGAGTCTGGCTTGATGCGTGATTGCCAGGATTTGAATCACTTCTTTTCGAGAGAGGTCAGACATAATGCCTCCTAGAGCTTATGTATTTCTTGCTGCCCAAACCCAGGTTAATATGGGCAGTAGGCAGAACAGGGT
>Ga0335397_10003191_pt1 | contig 22090 bp, 17 predicted proteins | sample MAT04_FD_205740 | JGI IMG/M metagenome (GOLD analysis project Ga0335397, IMG submission 205740) | Freshwater microbial communities from Lake Fryxell liftoff mats and glacier meltwater in Antarctica - MAT-04 (spades assembly) (version 2) ... | reverse complement strand
GACTGCGAATACAACTATGGCAATGTGCCGTTGGCGGCCCTGCAAGGCCTGGACCGCGACCAGTCGGTGATCTACATTTCCAGTTTTTGGAAAACTTTGTACCCGCTCACTTCAATGGGCTTCATGGTTGCGCCACCACATTTAATACCATTAATTAAGCGGGCAAAATTACTTTCCGAGCGCAGTTTTTCTGCATTGGACCAGATTACTCTCTGCCGTTTCATCAATGAAGGCCACCTGGAAAGCCATATTGCCCGCACTAGAAAAATCCTGGCCACAAGAAGGCAGCAGCTGATTTTTGCTCTTACAGACAGCCTGGGCAAACGGGTGCAAATAACCAAACATGGCTCCGGAGTGCACATTATTACCCAATTTAGTCTGGCCTTGAGCGACGAAGAAATTCTCACAACGGCTAAGAACGCGGGTCTGGCAATGGTTTCAACCACACCATATTATCTGGCAAATCCTAAGCCGGGCGAGTTCTTAATATCCTTTTCAGGCGGCTCAAGCATAGAAAATCTCAGCCTGGCCGTGAGCGAATTTAGTAAGCAATTATAGCTGTTAGGCTCATGACGGGGCGGCTTTGCGCTATGTACCGATAGGTCCAGCTCTTGCTTAGAGCGTAGGTCCAGCGCCACGTCACGCGCACGTAAACCGCTGCTGCAGCTGGTTGCCAAGCAAATCGTGTGGCGTTGGCGGCAGTGCTTTTGCTAGCTTGAAGTATATTCATCCACAATCAATTTTCATGAGCAAAAACCACTAAAAGCAAACCAGCTTCAACAAAGACTTAAAAGCACGCGCATTAATGCGGTGCCTAGATATCATGCCTGCATTACGTGCGTATGTGAAACGCTGACAGGACGCACCTATAAAAGCGCAAATTCTTGCCCTTACGAGCACAACAAAATTTATGAAAACAAAAACCGAAAACGAAGGGCTAACAGTTATGCCATTCCCCGCTAATTGTGAAATTGCACATGTCGCTGCAAACTGTTTAAAGCAAGTGATCAAAGTCACACAGGTCGATAATCTGCGCCAGCGCGACTTTAGTGTGGTGGCCAGAGTTCATCTAGAGAACGGCAACATTACCCCGACCTTCATTTATAAAAAAGTAACAGCACCGTGGCATTGCGAAGCTCATATTATGCGCTTTGTCAAAGACTGCGGCCTGCCAAATGTTCCACTCTTGCTCGCTTCAAAAATGAGCGGAGATCAAGCTGAGATACTGCAAGAAGATGTGGGAACCTTGAGCTTGTGCGATCATAGTGACTACCAACTGGCGACATTGACCGGTTTAGCACTGGCACAAACTCATGATCGGGCTCTCGAAAACGCTCAGTATCCGCAGTTTTTTACCCGGCTGGACAACCGCGAAAAAATCATAGAGTGCTTTGGCGATATCGCTTATAAACTGGGCGCTCTGTTTCCAGATTATGATCGCGCCACCATTGCCGGGCTGATTGACAGCGCCGACGAAATTGCCGAGCAGCTTTCGCTTTTAGACTGTTGTTTGCAACACGGCGATCTTTACGGTGAAAACATTGTGCTTAAAGATGGAAACACACCAGTTTTCATTGACTGGTCATACTTTTGTTTCATCGGACCTCGCCTTTACGACCTGGCGACACTGACCTCTGGTCACAGCAAAAACGGCACTCTGGGCCAGTATCGTCAGGCGTTGATCGAAGGTTATGCCGCCGGTGCCGGCATGAATGTAGAGCAAATCGAAAGCATGCTGCCGTCAGTTTTGCGGCTGTCGCGGCTCTTGTTTTTGCAATGGCTTTTAGTTCGTGTGCAAATGGGAATTACTCAGACTACCGTAGGACCAGTGCGACCGCTGATCGACGCGGTGGTAAACGAAATTCTCGACTAACTGTTTTTGATAGATGCTGGAGGCATCGATAAAATAAATATGGAAATAGAAATTGAGGAAATACTTGAATTAGATAAGTTCGACATTTTGGACCCGAACTTGCAGTCAGCCGAAGCAGCTGATTTCGAGCGGTTTTTATCAGGAAAAGTGATTGGTCAAGATCAGGCGCTAAAAGCCCTATCTGAAATCTTTCAAGTTTATCGCGCTGGAATCGCCGCTTCAGGCAGACCGATTGGCACCTTATTGTTTTTAGGACCTACAGGCACCGGTAAAACCAAAACAGTAGAAGCCGCGGCAGAAGTCGTTTTCGGCACTAATGCTGTGATTAAAATTGATTGTGCCGAGTTTCAACACCCTCACGAGATCGCCAAACTAAAAGGTTCGCCTCCAGGATATCTGGGACATCGCGAAACCAGCCCGATGCTCACTCAAGAAAATCTTGATCGCTGCCATAACGATCAAAATAAGCTCACTTTCTTGCTCTTCGACGAAATTGAAAAGGCCAGCGACTCGCTCTGGAACTTGCTCCTGGCCATTCTCGACAAGGGCAGCTTGACGCTCGGTGACAACCGCAAAGTAGACTTCTCGCGCACAATTATTATCATGACGTCCAATCTGGGCGCCAGAGAAATGCAGACTCTGACCAGCAAAAAGATGGGCTTTATTTCGGCTCAAAAAGAAGCGTGTACTGCCGAAAAAATTGACCAGATAGCACTGACAGCGGCGCGCAAACATTTTAGCCCCGAATTCATGAATCGAATTGACAAAATTGCGGTCTTCCAAACGCTATCTCGGCAGTCTATGCGCAAAATTCTGCTGCTCGAACTAGCCAATGTACAGGCTCGACTGCTTCAATCGGCTCAAGAAAAATTCCACTTGCAGTTTAGCTCAGATGCCCTCGCACTGATTCTCAACCAGGGCATCAATACCCAATACAACGCCCGACCTTTGAAACGCGCGGTAGAAAAGCTTGTGGTATTGCCTCTGGCCAACATGCTTTCTTCTTCGCAATTGCAAACAGGCGATCTCATTGTTGTTGATTCAGTGACAAACAAAGGCCTGATTTTCAAACGAAAAAGAGAGGAGAGGGCTAAGGCAGACGGAGCAAATCTGCTCGAGCAATTGATCACCGAAATTATGAAAGCAAAACCCGCTACCGCATAAACCGCTGTAGCTCTGACGACGGGGAAGCCAAACAAACAAAAATATGAAAATAAAAACTTTAATTAGCGTCGCACTGGCGCTTGTGATTTTCTCTTGCGTACAAATTACTTTCGCCCAAAAAGTTGATGAGACGCAAGGCAACTTTATCTTTTCCGAACAGATCACTCAGGCGTCGGTCTTAGAGCTAACGACCACTCTTGAAGATTGGTCGTCAGAAAATCCTGACTTACCCATAAGGATCACGCTTAACTCACCTGGTGGCGATGTGCTCGCGTCTTTTGCCCTGGTAGACGAATTAAATCATCTACGCAACAAAGGACACAAGCTCACAATTGCCGTCTACGGCATGGCTGCGTCAGCTGCTGCCTGGGTGCTTCAAGCCGCCGACTATCGCATTATCGGTGCCAATTCCACCATTTTGATTCATGAAATTTCGTCAGGCAGCCAGGGAAAACTCTCTGATCTGAAAGCAAGTATGGCCCGCAGCCAGAGTCTGCAAGATCAGTTTCTCAAGCTTCTAGCTAAGCGCAGCCGCCTCACCATAAAGCTCATGCACCTTCGCATAGATGGTGGCAAAGACTGGTGGCTGTCGGCCGATGAAGCAAAAAGATTTGGCCTGGTAGACGAAATTGAACCTGTTCGAGCGCCGCAGAATTAGAAACGGACAGATCAAAGGAGACTAATATGACAGCCAACCAAGTCTATTTACTGAGCCGCCCGGCCAGGCCATTTGCTCCGCAAACCATATGGCTTACCGTGCGGTTTTTTCTCATCGTTAGCTCACTGACGGTATTTTCCCTCAGTGCAAACCTGAACCAATCGCTCTTGCCCGTCATTTTTGAGATGACACTAAAGGCGGTGCTTTGCGTGGAAGTAGTCGGTTATATCTATCACCGCTTCTTCCAGCATCTGGGTGTCTTCACCCGCTTGAGCGAAATTTTTCGCCGCAGCCAGCGATATCACTGGAACCACCACAACGTGCGCTATCCCACGGGCAAGTTCTATAAACGCAATGTCGTCTACTCAGTCTCAGAGCAAGGTATCGCCTGGGGTTGGGTGCTTCCCGGTCTGGCAGTAGCGGCGGCTTATCTGCTTTATCACGGCCTCAACTTGCCTTCCCTGTGCTTCGTCACGGCTCTGGCAGCGTACGCCAAGCTTGTGGTCTCCCGTGTGCACGAGCGCTTCCATGAGGGGCTCAATCAAGAGAGAAACAGCGACTATTTTCGCTGGCTTGATCAAATACACCTGCTGCATCACTTCGACCAGCGGTGCAATTTCACCATTGTTCATCCGCTTATGGACATGCTTTTCGGTACATACATGAGTCCGGCCAAACATAAAAGTGAGCTGGAAATGGCCGTTGACGAAGAAAAAGCCATTGTATCCGACGTCATTAACTGGTCGTACATGCTCACCGAGGCCAATCCCACCGAGTACGCCACCTTTGTTTCCGATCTACGCAAACACTCACGCTTACGCAAGAAACTAAAACAGGTGCTGGAAGTTTTCAGCGCCAGGTTGATTATCGATCCTACGGATCAAGCTGCCAGAAACCTGTATCTTCAGGCTTCTGACTTGCTCAACCAGACAGATCCACTTCTAACAAACTAACTTTCAAAACCGCCAAAAGGCGCAGGAGTATATATTATGAATGCGAACAAAACTGTAATACACGGCCGCAGTCACCGTCGGCGGTGCACAGACGATTTCGGCGCCTGTAAAAATAACCAGGGCCAGTATGGCCGGGCGAGATTTTCAGATCAGATGGCGCCTTTCCCCGGCCAATCATCGTTAGGCCTGTGGGCCTGGCTGCGCCCTTATCTGCAAGGGTTTCGGCGCAAACTAAAGGAGACTCTCCATGACTAATATATTCAGATATGTCTTGCTGTTTGCCATTACCTTAAGCGTCACGGCGGGTTTGGAGCGCTCGGCAATATCCGCAACAACACCATCAGCATCTACTAAAACTTCCCCATTGCCGGTGACTCAAACGAGCAGCATCAAACTTTTCATCTACGACGGCACGCGCCGGCTGGCTGCAGGAGAGCCCATGCTGGTGCGTCTGAGAGACGGCGAGGGCAAAGAACTTTTTAACGGATACTTAAAAGGACCGACTATCCAGTTCACGGCCTTACCAATCCGCAACAATTATCGCGACAGTTACACAATTACTGTTTCGGCCAGGAATAATAAAAGCGCAGGGCTTGTAGGCGTCAAGGTGCAAAAGGCCGGCGTTACGCAAGTGAGCTTAATGTTGGTGGCAAGAGTGGTTGTCTATGACTTCAGACAAGCCCGGTGGCAGGCCCTGAAAACTCACAATCCCGAATTCGTGCGCATCATTTCGGCAGGCACTGCCAGCGATACCGAAGCCATGGTGCGCTATTACCAGCTTTTGTTGCAATCACCAGACAGTGCCGCCTGTTTGCTGAATATTCTCACCGCTCTTGACTCTTTCCCAGCCGCACGGTTACCCCCTCTATTACCATTTGTGCAAGAACTGACCTGGGACTACACCATGTCTCAAGACCGCGTCTACGGTTATGTCGCTGCCGAATTCATAGAAGTTATTGCTGCGGCGGCAAGGGGCAAAATGTTCAGCAGAGCGGCATTCCCTTCCATCGAACACCAGGGAGCGACCAGCAGTTTTCGTGAACTGTCATTTGCAGAGGCAAATCTGCAAATTACCTTTCATGAACGAAACCGCAAACTAATCAACGGCAGAGATTGCGTCAGAGTTGAATTTGACATTGATTATTATCGCGACCTGTTCAGCCACTTGTTTTTGGAAGTAATACCAAATACGGTCAGTACCCACCGCACCGATCCGCAAAAAGTCTATCGATTGCGGTGGACGGCAAGTATCAATGCCAATCGACCGTTTGCTCCGCCCTACGTGCTGCGCCAGAGCAATGAAAAACCATTGGCGGCACGAGGCAGTCAAATATTGCCGCCCTGGAGATGGAAAATCCGCCGCCACGAGTAGTTTCAGGTGTCACTCTATCTCTTGCCTCAAAATCTGTGCGTCTCCAGGCGCACTTTTTTCTTTTCTAATTAATAGACCGGTCCATTAACCACGTGAAAGACGTGCGCGTTCACAACTCCATAACAACTTTCAGTCAAATTGTAGCCATAGTAAAACTTCCGGCTCACCGTCACGAGAATTCAAGTGCCACTATTATCTAAATCCACGCATAGCGGGCTGGAAAGCACTTCTACCGTGCCCTCAAATACTTCTGGTGAGGTCTGGCATTCAACTTTAGACTTCGCCCGCAGCGCCGCCTATTCAGCAGTGGCCGAGCCGCTTCTCGGATTGAGCCAGATTTCAGATCAAGTAAGCGGTGGCAAGCTCATGGAAAAGGCTCAGTCCGGCTTTGCTGCAGTCGGCATTCGCGCACCGGAGAAAGCCACAAGCAGTCTGGATGAACATGCCCAAATGCTCGGTAGTGCCGTTGGTATGCTGGTGCCGTATCTGCTTTTGCACAACGCCGTGAGAGCAGGTGGCATGAAAGTTTTTGCCGAAAAATCATTGATGCCTCGTTCGGCATTAATGCTCAGTAGTGCCGGAGAATTTGCTCCAGCCCTGGCCAAAGAAAGCGCTCTCGCCTTCACCACCGGCTTTCTCTATGATTCTACTTTGCGCCCCAGCACTAAATCTGGTGGCAGCTTTATTGAAGATAGAATATCTAGCGGTGTGGCAGGCGGTCTGACTATGGCCACTCTGACCGCCTCCAGTCTCGCACTTAATCGCATCGGTGCAAGCTCGGCGATTAAGCCGCAATGGGTCAAGAGCATGCTCTCTAGTCCAATTTCCGCCAGTGTGATGTCGGCTATTCCCGCCGGCCTGATGCACGCAGAGACAGCAGCAGTACGCAAAGGCGAATATATACCCAGCGCAAGCGATGCCGGCGCAAGCATCTACCAGATGGCCTTTGTCGGCGCAGCCCTCGGTAGCGCTCATAAACTGGGTCTGCAATATGAAAGTCAATTGCAAAAATCGAAATCTACGGCTTTAGAGCCCACCGCAAAACTATCCATGGTAGAACAATTTAAGTCGGCTGAATTAAGCCAGATTGAAAACATGCAACAACGCACCGAAAGGCTGAATCTGCCCAAAGACTTTGAGCAATCCAAAGATTTATTCTTCGCTGAAATTAAAAACTCAGACACAAACACTATCACTGACGTGGTCATCAGGCCCTACAACGGTGATGCGAGCGCGGTCTTGCGCATGCAGCGGGCCCAAATCTCAGACAACGTTAATCGCACGGTAAGAGAGGCTACAGGTGTAGACATGCCGTCGCTGCCGCTGGTCTTGCGTGAAAAAGTGAATTTGCCTGGATCGGGCGAGTCTACAGTAATGATTCAAAAAAATGGTGGCAAACAGTTGGGTACTCAGTTGCGAGAGTGGGCGACTGAAGCCTATGGTGCCGAAAATAGCGAATTGCCCACAGGCAGCATTACCAAACTGATAAACAATAATTCTTCAGTGCGTGAGCTCACGGCGCGAGCTGCAGTCGACAATATGTTTAAAGGAAATGTAGACACTGTCGAGTTTTCGCAACAAACAATTGCTGACGCTAAAGCTGGCAGCAAGGTGCTGCCTCAAGGGAAATTCAGCCTGATCGCCATCGACAACAAAAATGACTTTACATTATTAGACAAACCAAGCTGGGGTTTTGGCTCACAATTCGGTCTCAGCCTGGAAGTAGCCAAAGCCCTGGAAGGCAAAAAGTTGGGCGAAATATCACCACGGCTGCAAGCAGATGTAGAGGCAATGTTGCAAGTCTTCTCCAGTAGTGAAAGTCGAACAAAACTGATGCGCGACGGACTGACGGCGCAAGAAATAGATGCCGCACGAGACCGCTTGCAGATTTTAGCCAGAGAAGGCCTGCCCAAACATCTGGGCGAAATGAATTTTTACGCCGACGAAGCGCAGCAACAAATTACTGCTTCTCTTAATAGCAATTATGACCTGGAGGCTGACATCATTCGCCACTACCTCAAAGAAAGAGCGCTGAATCAGCCGGCTCACCGGGTCGGAAAGTAAACATTAGAATCTTTTGACTGTATGCTTTGCAAAGCCGGTCGGTCTTTCTGCAACCGTGTCCTGACTTGCTTATTATCCAGCTGATGCGGCAGAGTTAAGTCGCGCAAATTGCGAAATTTTCGTAAACTGGCAAAGCAAGCAGAAGTAAGCTTGCTGCACCTATACAGATTGAGCTGGACAAGCTCATTCATCGTCGTCAATTTTTCAAGATCTTTGTCACCAATTGCGGTGCCGCGCAAATTTAACTCAGGCTCACGGCAGGGGACAAAATCAGGCTGCTTTCTGGGCTTGCTGTTCCCGTTCAGCCTTAAGTTTCAGGTAACGTTCATAACCTTCGCGAATTTTTAGTTGGTCGCGCGGGTCATCACCGTAAGAGCCTGTTCCAGCTTTAGAAATGTAGTCACCGGGCTCGCCCCACTCTTTCTTTCTCACCGTTTGAACCCGGCCGGCTTCCTTGAGCGCCACTTCAAGCGGTATGCCGGATGCGGCAGCAGTAACCCCGTAGTTAAAATTGCCGAAGTCTTCGTACTGCATGCCGTTGACCTTGTAATCCCAATCAGCGCCAGGTTTTACCTTATTGTAGAACCAGGCATACTTTTGCATTTCCTGAGCGCCGTAGGGAATAACTGACAAATTCTTGGTCTGATAGCTCTCTGCCTCTTTAATGTTGGCGTCGAGATCTGCTTTAGTTGGTACTTCCTGTATAAGCGCAGATGCCTCAGGATCAGGTGACTCTCCGAAAAATTCCGGCTCATACTGCTTTTCTAGCGGGTCGACTTTTATCATCTTGCCGCTGGTAGCGATTATGAACTGACCTTCGCGGTTAGTAATTTCGACCTGGCCATTGCTTTCTCTTACCAGGCCGGTCATATTCTCGGCCACGCCATCGACAATCCGAGTAGCTCCAGATATAGTGCCGTCGCTATTGTACTGGAGCACCATGCTTCCTCCATTTTCTGGATAAGTCAAAGTCTTGCTCACCAAAGTGGGCTGATTATCTTCAACTACGATCTTGGTTTGCTCACGGGCTGGTCCGCTTTCGCAATAAAAGGTTTGCGTTTTGAACTCAGATTGACTCTGAATGGTTAAACCAGTTGCTGTTTCTAGAGTGCGCACCAAATTATCTTTGTCGCTGCGAATAATTGTACCGTTATTAAGTCGGCGCTCTGCGTAATCGCCGCCCGTCTTGGCCTCGTCGCGAATAATGACGTTGCCGCTATTGTCAGCGCGAATGGTGCCATCAAAGCTATGCTGCTCGCCTTCTTTGGTAGAAATTGTCCAGGCTCTTTTTTGTTTGGTGACATCTTTGTCGTCGGCCACCATTGAGCTAGTGTAAATATTGCCGCTGCCGTCAGAATAAGATTTCACTGATCCGTCTTTTTCTATTTGAACGACTCGCACTGGTCGTCCGGTGCTTTCAACGACTAGAGTGGAGATGCCATCTTTATCTATTGTTTTTGAAGTCTTGCCACCGCCCGGATACTCGGTTACTTCTTTTCCGTCTGCGAAGACTGTTCGAGTAGCACCCGAATTCTTATCGCGCTTAGAAGAATCAACCAAATCTAACTTGAGCAGCCCGGGAGGTGTGACTTCTTTCTTGCTTTTTTCCGAAGATAGGCTGTTGGCAAAGCGACTTAAATGCTCCGAAGACTGATCTAGTTTGTGCTTATGCCCTTCAAATTTTTCATCTGGGCGTTCGTGGTTTGTCATAGGTAGCAACGCTCCGGAGTCTGTCTACACAGCAGACTAGTGACTTCTCGTTGCCGAGTTGTTAACAGGAGAGCATAAAAAAGTGTGGGGTCTAGCGGCCTGACTCCAGTACGTGAAACTGCCGACTACGATGGAACGAGCGACAATCTCCTAATCGATATATCTGCGTTGGCACCGACAAAGCCATAATTCAAGTTACTGCAGGCGGCGCTGGCGTTACGAGAGCAAGCAGAATGCCCTAGAGCCGAAGAAGCGTAGTCCGGTAGCAAATCCACTGACCGCTTCCTAGGAGCGTGTCCCAAAATTGTTCGGAGGACCGAGAGCTAGGACCTGCGTTGTCACCAACCGCGACTTTTAGCCTCGGTAACAAGAGTTTGGAATGCTGGCTTAACGCTTCCATCGGCTCTACATAAGCCGAGGCTAGCAAGATAACTCAAGAATTTTTTGTCTGACAGCCTGTAATATTTTTCATAATGCTTAATCTCGCTCGACGATCTATCGCAAAGCCAAACGAAATTAATGAACCTTACATGCGAAGAGTGCCTGTCCCAGACTTGAAAGGCGTGCTTTACAAAGGCTGCCTGCTTGGTTTCGCTGCTATTGTTCTCCGATGCTGACGGATATCCCAATTCCATGAAGTAAATTTGCTTCAATGGATAGATGTTCGTAAGACCAGCTATCATTTCTTCCAGAGAAGCTGGCTCGCTAACGGTAAAATCCGGCTTCAGTGGATAGTAGGTGACCATCACGATGTCCGTGCGTGCATTTAGATTTCGAGCGTATTGACGAGCGTCACCGAGCAAGCCGCTCGCTGTTGCTTTGGCCCCGACAAAGAGACCCGGTCTTAGCTCTCGCGCATATGAAGCTGCTTCGGCGAAGAATCTAGAATATCGCTCCCATTTATCCTTTTGATTTAAAAGGGTGGCATCGATTTCATTTCCAATCGCTAGACTGGAAAAGCTAGTGTTTGGCATTTGCTCAAACACCCACTTGAGAGTTGCTTTATATCTTTTCATAACATCTGGGTCGTCGAATGATTTCCCTCGCAGATCTGCCGGCATACGAAGATTGTTTGTGTCGATAGGATTGAGTTCGAGTGCGACCCTAACTCCGTTGGCAGGGTAAAAGGAATTTGCAATTCCGGGGAATATGTTGCGGTATTTACCTGGTGCTCTTTCGACCTCATCCCAAGGAAGCGCGAGCTCGACGGTCTGAATTCCAGCGCTTTTAGACATGCGAAACGCTTTCGAGAAATCGAGACCGGGGCTTTCATTGATGGCGATCGCCAAAAAACGGTCACCCTTCTGCTGAACGCTAGATCTCTGCGCAGAGGCTTTCTGCGCCCCCACAAGAGCAAGCATTGATGCAAAGACAGCAAGTGTGTTGGTTGTCCTGGTCGCGGGCATTCCTGGTTTCAACTCGGACAGATTTGAGCTTAGAAGCTGATCTGCAAAAAAAGGGAATTGACACGGAGCACAATAGCAAAAAGGGGGCTCAACGGAAACCGTAGGAAAATTTTGAGCAATGTTAATGGTGTAAATGAATCGGCGGGTAAGAAGCGGCTATTTTCAACAATTTAGATTGCTTTTCCAGCTATTCAGTAGACCGGTCCATTACTAAAAAGTAAAAATTAGAATTAAACGGTTTCATTATTGTCTGTTGCTCGAAGGGGGGACACTCCCGCCCGCAAAAAAATCGAGGAGAAGCACCATATCCGGTGCTTCTCCTTACCAAACCCTTTGGAAGGGTTAATTTTCTTGACTCTTTTCCTGAGAGCTTGAGACTTCGATAAGCACGCTGGCATAGAAGTTACTTTGTCCGCCAAAAGACAGGCAGAAATGCAGCGATAAGAAAGAGACCGATTACCAAAAACAGTACAACTGTTAGAAAAACCGTTATCGGTATCGATATATTGAAAACAGCCGAGATGAGAAAAAGCCACCCGCTGACGTAAGCAGAAGCTGCAACGGCGCAGGCAGGAATAGCCACCAAGAAAATTTCGCTGAGTGACGGTACTTTCTGCCGACGATCGAGTACGACGAAAGCTTTTCCTGTGATAGTCCAACAGATTGCTGTACAAGCAATCATAATGATCATGTGCATATTTTTGTGTTCTTGTAGAAAGTCCTATCCGACTTTCTTGATAAAAGATAGATCGAAAGCATTGCAGAGACAGCAACGGATGTTCTTTCTTTCCATCTCCTCGAATTCAGTCTCTTCGGTATCGCACTCGATTTCTCCAGTCTAGACGTCAAATAGTTTCGCCGTTGTTGCAATGTCAATCACAAAACAGAGCTGTTTCAAAATTATCCTATCAGGGGCTTTTAAGATATTGGCTGACTGACCACCACAAACTTTGAAGAAATACATTTGCTTCAAAGTATTTCAATTCATAGGCGGTGCACAAGCAATCAAGGAGTATCCTCTGATTAAAAGAAAAGCATCGAAATAGCAAATGGTAGTATCTTATTGCTTCGATAAGTCTAGGTCCAATAAATTTATGCACAACAAGTCCAGCGCTAGCCAATTCGATTCATTTTCTAATAGCAAAAAGACCAGTTTTACAGTTGCTTTTCTGTCGCCGCGATATAATCGCCAACACTTTAAGCCGCGAATTAAAATTCTAGCTTCGCTGCTTGACTCACCTGAAGGTCTTTTTCATTGCGGTATTTAATTCTCTTGCCGGTCATCTTATGTCTGAATAGCTTTCCGCTCGAAGCTGCGGCGAAAACTGGTTATCTGCTTGAGCAGCACGAGAGGCTCGGCCTGCGGAAAATTTATATCAGCGATGAAGGCATCGTAGTCGAAGCGCCGAACAACCTCGATTATGGAATGCAATACAAAACCGCTGACAAATCAGTGACAATGTGGTCTCCCAAGAAGCATTTTTATTGCACTTTGCCATACACAGACTGGATTAAAGAGTTTAGAAATATGTATGCCTCGGCCGGCTGGTACGCCGAATTAAGCAAACCGATATCTTCCACTGTAGAACATTTACCAAACGCCAACTATCGCACTTACAAATTTATAGTCAATGACAATACGACTGATTACTGGCAATCTAATTTTGGTCAGGCGAAGAAGGCATCAACAAAAAGTCAAGTCGCTCTTTTGACCACAATCGAATTGCCGGTGTTTTCGCAGGCCGGTGCTATCGTTTCACGTCTTTATGGCCTGCCTGATTTGCGCGGCGTGCCGGTAAAACTGACAAAAGAAAACAAAGCCAGCCTGGTGACAAAAAAATGTTCTAGCGTAGACCGCATTACTCTGCCGTTTTTTGTTGCACGCCCGGGCTTTACTAAGAAGCAATTCAACAGCCAGTTATTTTCAGTAAAATTCGATAGTGGGCTGACTGATTTCATGCTGCCATACTAAACAGCAAGAAAATTATTGCAGCATGCTTTTCCTATTAACGACTACCTCACCGTCTTTGCTGGTAGTGGTAGTTTCGCCTGTAAGCGTGTTGCGCGTAGTTATAGTGCCATCGGGCCGATAGGTTTTGATGGTGGCAAAAGCAGCGTTGTCTCGATTAGGAATTACTTCGACCGCAGTTATTTCGCCGTCTCTTTTGTATTTGGTGATTGTGCGACCGTCAAAGGAATTTTCAGTAGTGGTGTTGGCTTTTAGATCGGCAGTGAAAGTGCGGGTGCGACCATCGGCAGTGCGTTCTGTAGTGGTGTTGGTAAGCGGATTTAAATCAATCTTGGTGCTGTCGGTAAATCTAAACTCAGATGTGCGTCCGTCAGTGAATTTTCGCAATGAGACCGCAGGCGAAACATACTGTACCGTCTGCATTGCGGCCAATGGTGACGCCTTCTGTTTCAAAAACGGTTGATTGAATTCTACCGTCTTGCCGCAGTTTCAGAGTGGCCTTGCCTTCGCTATTGTTCAGGGTGAGTGTGCCGTCGGCTTCCAAACTGACATTGAGACTGGACTGGACTGAGCCGATGCTACTGCTGATTTGCTGCAAAGTTGTTAATATATCTGCAGGCCTGGAAGGGCCTTACGCAAAGCTGCCTCTCTTTTAGCATCATCCACCTCGAAAGGCATTTTCAAGAGTTTTAAATGTTTGAGATTGGGGAGCAGCTCAAGGGTTTTGCCCGTCAATTTTGTACATGACTCAAGATTGAGTTCCTCAAGTTCTGTCAGCTGCGAGAGTGGCGTCAGATCTTGATCGACAATAGAATCACTGGTCAATCTCAGTTTTTTCAACTGTTTCATGGCGGCAATTAAATGCACGTGGGCCGGGGTCATCTCAGGGTACCAGACCTCGATATCATGTATTTTTCCGGCCTTTATTAGAGCGTTTAAGACTGGCGTTATTTCAGTCTTACCGAGGAAAGAAAGGGTGTTTAATCTCGATAAAACAGCGCTTTTGGCCAGCGCTTCGCTGGTAATGTCGGCACCAATAATATTGAGAATATTGAGGTTAACGAGTTTATCGAGCCAGACTAAATCGGCATCGATCAAATGTGTTGTCTTGAGATTGAGGCAGCGCAGCGATTTCAATCGAATAACGTTTTCCGCCAGAGCAGGTGAAATGGAAAAACCGCTATCCATCACCAGCCAGTCAATATCGTCCGGTTTAAACAAGGCCAGCAGCTGCGGAAATTTTTCCACACAGTTGCCAGCAGTAAACTTTAACTGTCCCCCATGACGCACTACCACCCGACCCCGGGCTGCCTCTTCAGGATATCGCGCTTGCAATACGGGAAAATTAAAGAAATAAACACCCAGGGAGAAGCGTTCAGGAAATTGAAATATCCAGAGCTTTTTCGCCCCGCTCCCTTCAACGTGTGAATATGGTGGTGGATTTGATTTGAGAAAGTCCTTTATTTCCTTTTCTTCAACCGACAGGTTCTTATCATCTCCACTAATCTCTGTCAAAAAAGTCAGGGCAGTATTCTCGGGTACAACTGCACTTGTCCCAGAGACTACAGTCGCTTCTTTTCCCTGGCGCTGCTGCAAAATGAAATAGAGGGCGAAAATCGAGATGGTAGCCAGTAAAGCTGAAGTGACCGAGACTAAAACAATGTTTTTATTGCGAATAAAAGAGAGGGGCTCAGTACTGCTCGTGGTGCGGCCGCTGGTTTCATTCTGCACACCTGTGATTGATTTCTCGTAAATCGAATGAGATTTGGCGGAAGTGCGCCCCTGCTCCCGCGCCACTGTGCGATCAAGACCGGTGCCGTCGGCGCGCTCTAAAGCAAGAAGGTCACTTGCTACATCAGCCAGGGAGTCAAAACGATGATCTGGCGATTTTGCCAGCAAGCGCGCCACCATTTTCTCCAGAGCGGGGGGAAATTCGGTTTCTGGGTCTTTTTCTGACATCGCTGGTGGTGTCACCGACTGATGCATGGCCGTTGTTTCGATGGCGGTTTTTCCCAGCAAAGGCGGCCGTCCGGTGAGAGCGTGAAACATGGTCACGCCAACGGAGTACATATCGCTGCGATAATCGAGGGCCATGCCTGAGCATTGTTCAGGACTCATGTAAAGCGGGCTTCCCATAATTTCGCCTGGTCGAGTCAGGCCCTGGCCTATCGCACCATCGAACGTATTTAACTTGGCGATACCGAAGTCGACGATCTTTACCAGGGGCACTCTGCTCTTTTGATCTTCGATAAGCATGATGTTGCCCGGTTTAATATCGCGATGGACAATGCCGCGATCATGGGCATAAGCTAAGCCGGCGCAAACCTGCCTGAAGATTGGTAGGGCCAGCTCCACAGGCAATTGGTCGTTATCAATCAGATAATCGTCGAGTGACTGGCCAACCAGCAAATCCATTGTGTAGTAAGGTAGCCCCTCGGCAGTCTGACTCATATCGTAGATTTTGACTATATTAGAATGCTCCAGCCGAGCGATGGCCAGCGCCTCATTGCGAAAGCGCTGCCAGACTGATTCAGACACCTGCTCGGGACGTAGAAGCTTAAGAGCCATGACACGAGCCATCATCAAGTGTTCGACCTTATACACGTAACCCATGCCGCCCTGGCCGACGAAGTCTAAGACACGGTAAGTGCCGCCGATAAAAGATCCATTTTGAAGTAAGCCGCCTTGGGGCTCAGAATTCACTTACAGGCCTCAACAAACAAGTGACTAATTTTACCCTGCTTCACCTGCTCGAGGTGCTGATTGGTCCAGATTGGCAATCACACGCCATGGTCTACGGGGAGTTCCTCAACAACTGAAGCAGGATCAAGGCGACCAAAAGCAATTTCGGCTACGGCGTCGCTAACCGTGTCAAACATCTTGCCAACTGGTACACCAAGGTTTGTCAGGGTTGATTTGGTTGGTTCGCAAATTTTCACGGCAAACACGCTTATGTCAGCCGCCGCCCAATCGTTAAGGGCTTCTTGAAGTGCGTAGGCACCGGACTGATCAGCAAAAGGCACGTTGGCAAAATGCAAAATAATGAACTGCGCCTGGCTTGATTGCTCGAATAATTTCTCTAAGTTTTTCACCTCGCCGAAAAACAATGGACCGTGAAAAGAATAGACAAAGGTTCGCTCTCGGACATCGTCCGGTAATGATTGCGCAACCGGATAGGCTTCCGGCTTGTTGGACAGAGAGTCTACATAAACCAACGGCACGTCGGACATTCTTTTTGCAAAAAGTAAGGCTGCAACTGCCAATCCTGCTATGACGGCAATAATGAGATCAACAAAAATTGTGTGCAGTAACACTATCAGCATTACGATCACGTCATCGCTCGGTGCTTTGCGAACAGCCTTCAGTGCCCGGTAATCGACTATAGAGATACCGACGCTAATCAAAATGGCAGCGAGACAAGCAAGCGGGATCTTCTGCGCGAACGGCCCGAGACCAAGCAAGACAGCCAACAAAATGAGACCGTGAGTAAAACCGGACAGACGAGTAGAGCCCCCGCTCTTTATATTGATGACACTGCGCATGGTGGCACCGGCGCCGGGCAACCCCCCGAACAGTCCGGAGACAAAGTTACCAATTCCTTGACCGATAAGCTCTCTGTTGCTGTCGTGTTTGGTTTTGCTCAGGCGATCAACGACAACGGAAGTCAAAAGCGAATCTATAGAGCCAAGCGTGGCCAGAGCGAAAGCATTTGTAATCACAACATGCCACTGATCGAGCGAAAACCAGGCCATTCGAGGTATTGGCAACCCGGCCGGAATCTCAGATATAGTGGGAATCTTTAAATCGAGAGTGACGGCTAGACCAGTACCAACAACCAGAGCCAGAAGTGCTGCCGGTATGCGCTTGTTTATTGCTGGAGCAATGTAAATGGAGGCAAGGCAAGCCAGACCGACGCCGAACGCGACAAAATTGCCCTGGTTAAAAATTTCTGGCAGAGATTGCAACGTGCCGAGTACCTCGCCTTGACCGGCCAGACCAAACAACGGTCGCAGCTGCAGAATGATAATGATCATACCAATGCCGGTCATGAAGCCGGAAACGACCGGGTAGGGAATGTACTCGATAAGTTGGCCAGCTTTAAGCAGGCCAAGCCCAACCTGGCAAATTCCAGCCAGTAAGATTGCCGCAAATACAAGTTCTGGATGACCTAAATGGGTACTGACCATGGCGGCCACTACTACTGTCATAGGGCCGGTAGGTCCAGAGACTTGGCTTTTGGTGCCGCCAAATAGCGCTGCAAAAATTCCACATGCGACAGCGGAATACAAACCAGCGGCGGCTCCAAGTCCTGAGGCAACGCCAAAGGCAAGGGAGATAGGTAGGGCTACAATGGCGGCAGTCAGACCACCAAGCAGGTCACCGGGCACATGAGCATACTTTTGAGTGACCGTTGTCATCGTAATAGCTTAACATTCAAATGCTGTGGCGAATCCGCAAGTTAATCAGAGAAAACGCTGAAATCAGCCTGTGGAGAAAATGATATCTTAAGTAGGTAATAGGGCGTCTTTGATAATGGAATAGAAGATTTTTCCCACTCAGGTTTCAACTAACAAATTGACCACGCCGAACCCTAGCGGTAGCTCTTTTGCCATTGGCACCATTATCGGTGGCACTTATCGCATTCTGGCTTTTCTGGGCCAAGGGGGAATGGGTCATGTTTTCAAAGTCGAACATGTGATGATGGCTAAAATCTTGGCACTCAAAGCCTTGCGCCCCGAACAGGTATCGGGCGAGGTCTGGCAACGATTTCGCACCGAAGCCCAGGCCATTGCGCGACTTAGCCACAACAATATCGTTAAAATCTACGACATGAGCCAGACCGAAGACGGGCTGCCCTATTACACCATGGACCTGTTGTCGGGACAATCGCTTTCCGATTATATGGACGAAGCAGGCAAACTATCGGAGCAAGAGGCCCTACCAATCTTCAGGCAAGTATGTTCTGCTCTGGGTTACGCTCACGATCACGGCATCGTGCACCGTGACGTCAAGCCGGCCAATATCATGCTCACTGACGGCAACGGCAACGGAACGTCTCCTGTCGTCAAATTAGTTGATTTCGGAATAGCCAAACTGCAATCTTACGACAACAATATTGGGCAGGGCTTAACCAGACCGGGCGAGGTCTTTGGCAGCCCGCTCTACATGAGCCCGGAGCAAGCGTCTGGTCGACAATTAGACTACCGTACCGACATGTACTCTCTCGGTGTCACCATGTTTCAAGCGCTCACCGGCAAGCCGCCTCTAGCGGGTAAAACGGCTATGGAAACCGTGGCCATGCATCAATCGACAGCGGCACCGACTCTTCATCAGCTGGCGCCCAACGACAGATTTTCAGACGAACTGGAATATGTAGTGGCACGGCTTCTAGCAAAACAACCAGAACAGCGCTTCTCTTCGCTTTACGATGTGGAGAAACACTTGCAGCAATTGGAGACCGGCACAAGCGAAGGCAAAATCCGGCCGAAAAAAATCACTGCGGCAAGAAAACGCAACCCTGCCGACTATTTAGAGCCGCTTGAAATTGATGACGAACAAATAGCAGACTTCGGCGTTAAAAAATATATTTTGCTGCCTCTTGGTCTGCTGGCGGTTTTAATACTTATTTCTGCCGGCGCTTACACTTTCTATGTGCAGCACCAGGCCAACCTTGCCGCATCAATGGTCAAACAAAAACCGATTTTCACTGGCGAGCAAAGCATCACTCCAGAACAAGACCACGTTCTCAAAACCGATTCTGAATACTCATACGAGATGAAACCGCAACAACGCAAAACTATTGAGCAGTTTCTGCGGCAAAGAAAGGCTCCATATAGCCATCTTTCAGCGGACAGAAGGGTCTTGATTTTTGATTTTCCCGATGACATTGATCTGGGAATAGTATCTTATCGCCGCAATGGCTCGTCGGAATACATCAAAACCGTGGCGAAAGGACGGGTCAAAATCCCGGCGGGAATGATCAATAAATTCGACGCCGGCAACTGCACAAAACTTTATCCCGACTTGATCAAATTCTTTCGGCCTGACGATTTCATTGATCTTTCACTTAGAGAAATGGCGGAAAAAAATCCGCGCATAGCCCCTAACGTATTGCGCCTCATCGACATCAAACAACTGGATCTAAGTCAGAGCTTGGTTGATGATAGTGACTTGAGGTGGCTGGATAATATGACCCGTGTCTCCGTTTTGAATATTGGCCATACATCAATTTCCGGTGATGGTTTTAGGAACAGCAAAATCTTCGCTCGCCTTAAGGCTTTTGAAATCGATGGTATGAAAAATATCACTGCCGTGCTAGAAAAAATCCCTACCGATAGACATTTACTTTTCATCAGCCTCGGTAGCAGTAAGCTCACGACAAAAGATTTTGCTTTACTGGCAAAATTAGCAAAACTGGAAAGACTGAGTCTCACCAATGCCAATCTAAAAGATGAATATTTAGCTCAGCTGACACAAATGCAGTCGCTTCAGGAGCTAAATTTATATCGCTGCGCGGGATTGACGTCAAAAGCCCTGCGGTATCTGAAAAATCTGAAAAAACTTCGCCTGCTTTGTTTACCAGCGGCAGTTTTCTCACCGCAAGAAGTAAGCGACCTGCAAACGGCCTTACCCATGACCCGCATCATCGAGGCATAGCAGAGTGTTTACAGCAAAACAAATTTTGAGCATACCGCTGCTGCCTCTTTTAGTGCTCATCAGCCCGGCTTATGGCGCCCCCGGCCGCACAGTTGCAGATCAGATCAAGAGCTTTGATAGCAAAAACTTTGGCCAGTCAGCGGCCATAGGAGCTGAGGTTTTGCGCAGCGCCCCAACCAACGCCACCGCCAGGTACTATTTCGCCCAAGCTCTGGTTAAATTGAATCGCCAGCAAGAAGCGATCGCCGAATTTTCAAAGTGCTACAACACCGCTAGAGATCCGACAATGAAATCGTATTCTTATACGGCCTTACAGAATTTGCTGCGAACGCCTGCCACAGCCAGTGCTACTTCTGTTCCTGCTTCTGACGCTGATGCTAGTTCTAATTCTAATTCCAAAATTAACACTCTCGACGCCTCGGTGATGGACAAAAAACTGCAGATCCTCGAAGAAGGCAAACGCGCTATTGAAGTGCGCCGCACCCAAATGAATTCTGACATTCGCCACGCAAAGGAACGGGCTCTTGAGCAGATGCAGGGCATTCCCCAATTTATAGAAATACCGATATTTCAAAATGGCTGGCGCGTGGGCTCAAGGCATGTGGACAACCCTAACTATCAAGAAGCCCTGGGCAATTCGCAAAGAGAATTGGCGGCAAAAACAGAACAAGCAAATAAAGATTTCGAACGGCGAGAAACTGAAATCACTGAAGACTGCAAGCGCAAAACGGCAGTCTACGACCAGGTTTCAACCGGTCTAAAAAGCCAGCAAAAGCCAGGAACCAGCCAAATCCAGCTGACTCCGCAAAACTCGAGCGTCTATGTAAGACATTTTGTCAATTACGATGGCAGTCAACCAGTAGGTATTAAAACGAGGCAACAGGCCCTTCCGCTTAAATCTAATAAAGCGGTGGAGAAAAAAGCGCCGCATAAATGACACCAAAAATTACTCTGGCTTTGAGCTGTTTAACTTTCTCGCTTCTTTTATCCGGTCTGGATGCTCCCGCTCTGGCAGCCAGATCAGCAACTAGCGCACCTGCTAACACGGTAAAAAAAAGCAGTACCAAACTCTACGGCCGGGTAGATGAAGTCAATTATGCTCTCAAAGGAGCAGGTATCACCCTTGATGCCGACAAGCTGCCCGCTTTTGTCGGCAATGTGCGCATGGGTTCACCGTCTTATTACGGCGGATTAGCTGATGGCGATAAAGTGCTCTCAGCCAATATCAGCCGGGATAAACTCAATCTGATCTTCGAACGCACAGCCAAGCGCTATAGCCTCAGTTTGCACACCACTCCTGCTAATCTCAATGCCAGCCGTCCCACTGCCGAGAAAAAGCCTCTTGACGCGGCTATCAGTCAAACTCCAGAGCCCGATAAAATCAAAGTTTTGTCACGCTATGACGTGGTTATTCTTGTTGATATTTCGGCCTCGATGATGGAGCAACTGGAGACCCTACCTAAAACGAAATGGCAATGGTGTGCAGACTACGTCTCTACCTTCGCCACAAAGTCTCAAGCGGCATTTAAAACTCGCGGTATAACCATGGTGCCTTTTAACGCAGGTTATCACCTTGAGCGAAACTGCAACCCTGAACAAGTGGCCAACCTCTTTCGCAATACCACTCCGCGCGGCAATACCGATTTTGGCTCGCCATTGAAACAGCTTTTGAACGAACATCTGGTTACAGACAGAAAAAGGCCTCTAATAGTGGCGGTTTTAACCGACGGCGTGCCTAACCGAGGCCCTAAAATCGAACAAGTGATTATCGATGCCACCAAAGGCCTGCGCAGGGATGGCGAAGTTCAGATCACCTTTCTTGAAATTGGCGAAGAATATTCCGGCACTGCCTTGCTCAAATATCTCGATGATTATCTCGTGCACGAAGGAGCAAAATACGATGTGGTGGACGCCATCACTTTTGATGAGTTGAAGAATCTGAACCTGGAAGACGCCCTGACACGCGTCATTCAAGGTGAGAAGCCGGCAGGTAAAGCGGGCGGCCTGGACGCTGAAATTATCAAGCTCAAACAACAAATCGAAGAAGAAAGACGAAGTTCTGCTAAGTCGGGTAAGGCGGCCGATTAACTGGCATCGAACGCGCCGAATGCGCTACAGCAACTAGTAGCAAAAGACTAACCTCTCCTATTCATACTCGCAGATAGTGGCGACTGCTGACTAGCTGCTAGAGGTGTTATGCGGTGGAGCGCTAAAAACAAATCTGCTTAAGCAATCGCTGGCGAATATCAGTATTGCTTGCCTTC
>Ga0335397_10003185_pt1 | contig 22111 bp, 12 predicted proteins | sample MAT04_FD_205740 | JGI IMG/M metagenome (GOLD analysis project Ga0335397, IMG submission 205740) | Freshwater microbial communities from Lake Fryxell liftoff mats and glacier meltwater in Antarctica - MAT-04 (spades assembly) (version 2) ... | reverse complement strand
ACATTCTGATCAAGCCGGTCCAGCAACGTCAACGGGGTTGGCGCACTATGAAATAACAGTTCGGGAGCATTCATGAATGACGGATTCGAGAGGGACGTTTGCAAGGCTAAGTCGTGCGCATGACGGGGATATTTCAGGGATATGCCGGCCATATTTCACTTGCATGACGTGTTTGTTACTGCACGGATATCCCCGTGTCAGGATGCAGCGTCATGCACTGCATATACCCGCTTGTAGCAATCGCCCGATAACATCGAGCCGCATCCATTGCCCCGGACCCCACATGCAAACCGCTCTGCTGATCCTCAATGCCGGCTCCTCCAGCCTGAAGTTCGCCATTTATTCGGCGGATGCGGCCCCCGCACCGAGCGCGGCCTATCGCGGCGTGATCGAGGAAATCGGCCGGCGTGGGCGCTTTCACATCGAGCATCGCGACAAGGGAAGCGTGCTTGATCAGGCGGTGAACCCGGCAACCCATGCGCAGGCCTTGCACCTCGTCCTCGAATGGCTGCAGAACAGCAACCCCGGTCTGACGCTGCGCGCGGCGGGGCACCGCGTGGTTCATGGTGGCGCCGAATTCAGCCAACCCGCGCGCTTGGACGATCAGGTTCTTGCCAAGCTGGAAAAACTGATCCCACTCAGCCCTCTGCACCAGCCGCACAACCTGGGCGCCATCCGCGCACTGGCCGAACTGCTGCCCGATTTGCCGCAAGTCGCCTGTTTCGATACCGCTTTCCACCACAGCTTGCCCGACGTGGCAAAACACTTTGCGCTGCCGCGCGAAATGGCCGCGCGCGGCATTCGCCGCTATGGCTTCCACGGTCTCTCCTACGCGTACATCGCCAGTGTGCTGCCCGACTATCTGGGTGTAGCCGCCGAGGGGCGGGTGATCGTGGCCCACCTGGGAAACGGCGCCAGCGTGTGCGCCATGCAGCAACGCCGCAGCGTTGAAACCTCGATGAGCTTCACGCCCCTGGATGGCCTTCCCATGGGCACCCGCTGCGGCGCCATCGACCCCGGCGTGCTGATTTATCTGTTGCGCGAGGAAGGCATGCGCCTTGATCAACTCGAAGACCTGCTCAGCCATGGCAGCGGCCTTCTGGGCTACTCCGGCATCAGCAGTGATGTGCGCGCGTTGCTGGCGAGCGACCACCCGCATGCCGCCGAGGCGCTGGCGCTGTTCGCCTACCGGATCAGTCAGGCGGTGGCCAGCCACGCGGTCGCCGCCGAGGGTATCGACGCCCTGGTGTTCACCGCCGGCATCGGCGAACATGCCGCGCCAGTCCGCGCCGCCGTCTGCCAGCGGCTCGCCTGGCTCGGACTGCATCTGGACGAAGACGCCAACAACCACCACCGCCCGCGCATCAGCCAGGCTGACAGCCCGATTTCTGCCTGGGTCATCCCGACCAACGAGGAATGGGTAATCGCCCGCGATACATGGCGTTTGACACGCCAGGAATAACCAAAAACAGGCTCGCGCCAGTGCGATACCGGGACGATTGCCTCAAAAAACCTGCGGCACGAACATGTCTTGCGGCACCGGGTTGCGCAGATAGTCCGGGTTATGCACCCGAGCCGGCAAGGTCACCGCTTCACGTTCGATTTCCTGGTAAGGCACCTGACTCAGCAAGTGGTGGATGCAGTTGAGCCGCGCCTTTTTCTTGTCCACCGCCTCAATAATCCGCCAGGGCGCTTCCGGGATGTGGGTGCGCTCCAGCATGATTTCCTTGGCCTTGGTGTATTGCTCCCAGCGGCGCCGCGATTCCATGTCCATCGGGCTCAGCTTCCACTGCTTCAGCGGGTCGTGGATGCGCATCATGAAGCGCAGGTTCTGTTCGTCATCGGTGATCGAGAACCAGTACTTGATCAGGATGATGCCGGAGCGGATCAGCATCTTCTCGAACTCCGGCACGGTCCGGAAGAACTCCTCGTAATCCTCGTCGCTGCAGAAGCCCATGACCTTTTCCACACCGGCGCGGTTGTACCAACTGCGATCGAACAGAACGATTTCGCCGCCGGCCGGCAGATGCGAGACGTAGCGCTGGAAATACCACTGGCTACGTTCGCGCTCGCTCGGCGCCGGCAGCGCCGCGACGCGGCAGACGCGCGGATTGAGGCGCTGAGTGATGCGCTTGATCACCCCCCCCTTGCCAGCCGCATCGCGGCCTTCGAACAGAACCACCACCTTGAGCTTGTTGTGCACCACCCAGTCCTGCAGCTTGACCAATTCGCCCTGCAGGCGGAACAACTCCTTGAAATAGAAATGTCGTTCCCGATCCGTGGAAGACGCCGCTGACGCCGTCGCCTCTCCGATCAGTTCGTTCATGCGGTCGTCATCAATCTCCATCTCCAATTCTTCATCGAAGCTGTCCAGCATTTCGTCGTGTACCCGACGTTCGAATTCGATCCGTTCATGGGTCTTGTCTGCGTTCATGAAAATCCTTGTCGGCGGCTGAAGCGCTGCCCGGAAGGCTCGCCCAGGCTGTTGCGGGCGTACTTCGGACGATAGCGAAAGCACGCACTCTATGCGACCGAGATGACACAAACATGACACCGCCATGACACCGATATCAAGGCGGCAGGGAGTCAGCGTGGCCCCAGCTCGACCAGACGTTTCGCCGAATCTGCAAAGGGCAACAGTTGCCGGATGCGTTCCAGGCTGGGCGCGTGCGCGGCCGCAACGCCGCCGCCGGCTTCGATCTCTTGCCGAAAATACGCCAGCGCGCCGGACTCGATGCTGCAACCGCTGGCCTGCGCCGCAAGCAGCGCGCCGATCCAATCGGCTTCCTGTTCCTGCGCTTGCCACAAGTGTGAAACGCGAAGAGCCAGCCCGAAATTTCCCTCGCTCAATTGCATGGCATCCTCGCCGCGAGCGGTCCAGTCGCCCGGCTTGCCGGAATACACCGACAACGCGTTGGCGTCTTCGTCGAAATGGCGCTGCGCGATGTGGACAATTTCATGTCCGATGACGAAAGCAAGCTGGCACGCCTCCAGCTTCAAGGCGGAAGGCGCCAGCACAATGACATCGGGCGCAGCGGAATAGGCCGGACCGAGGTTTTCGTTGGGCGAATAGAAAAAGCGCACCGCCTGCAACCCGGCCAGCGCAGCCATCCGCTGCCAAGCCGGCGGCGAGGCATAAGCTTCGCAGGTGAGGCAGGGCTGATAGCTCCAGACATAGTGCCGCAGAGCCGGCGGATCGGGGAACCAATCTGCCGGAGCCGGCGCGGCAATCCGGCTGGACAAGCCTGCGCAGACAACCAGGAACCCCGCAAACCCTCGCCGGATTGCCGGTCTGGTTGGATTGAAAGCCAAGTTGAACATCGCGCTCCCCTTTGCCCAACGTCATGCCGGATTGATCGCCCGCAGGGCCATTGCCTGCAGTGGTGGCGCCTACTTGGCGCCCTTGGCGGGCCTGCCGGTCTTGATCACCGCCAGCCCCTGGATCGCAGCCGCCACTTCGGCATCGCTCAGCCTCGCCAGAACCGCCAGCGCGGCACGCAAGACTTCGCTTTTTCTGGCCGCCACACCCAGACTCAAGCAGCGTTTCTTGAGCCCGGTGATGACCGCGTGTTCCGCTTCCGGCATCGTGTAACTGTCGCGCACCAGCTTGGCACGCCTGATCTTGGCCGGTTTGGCTGGTTTAGCCTGTTCGGCTATTGGAGCGGCTTCGATCACCTGCTTCGCGGCACGCGTGGCGCGCGGCTTCGGTGGTGTCGCAACAGGGACTGCAACCGGCTTGTCTTCCGGAGTGGGCGCAAGCTTGACGACCTTCGGCGCGCGCTTGCTTGGCGGTTTTGCCACTTCGGGTTGCGCCACCGGCATTTCGCTTGCGGCAGCGGGCAGTTCGCCTGCTTCGATTTTGGGGACTTTTTGGGCGACTTTACGGATAGCCATGATCTACGCTCCTTTTTTGATAAACGATATAAACAGTTTATACGCTAGATCAGGAAGCGCAACGGAACTATTGCCACGCGGCATGCGCGTCCCCTGAACAAGCGGAATTTGATCGGCTGAACCGCGCATGATCGACGGCAGCAAATTTGTAATCTTGGCGGCGAAGAATGGCGGGCACCTGATGTCCAACCTGCCAGGAAGGAAAGCTGATGAACGCGACCGCCCCGATTTTCGATACCACGCTCTCCAGCGAGGAACTGGAGAAGATCAACGCCTACTGGAGCGCCTGCAACTACCTGGCGGCGGGGATGATCTTCCTGCGCGACAACCCGCTGCTGCGCGAGCCGCTGCAACCCGAGCACATCAAGCGCCGACTGCTCGGCCATTGGGGCGCCAGTCCCGGCTTGAGCTTTGCCTGGGTGCATCTGAACCGGCTGATCAACAAGTACGACCTGGACGCCATCTTCATGGCCGGCCCCGGCCATGGCGCGCCCGGCATTCTGGCGCCGGCCTATCTGGAAGGGTTCTACAGCGAGGTTTACCCGAACAAGAGCGAAGATGTGGAAGGCATGCGCCAGTTCTTCAAGGAGTTCTCCTTCCCCGGCGGCATCGGCAGCCATTGCACGCCGGAAACCCCGGGCTCTATCCACGAAGGCGGCGAACTCGGCTACAGCGTGTCGCATGCTTTCGGCGCGGCCTACGACAACCCGGACCTGCTGGTGGCGGTGATGGTGGGCGATGGCGAGGCGGAAACCGCACCGCTGGCCACCTCTTGGCATTCCAACAAGTTTCTCAATCCGATCCGCGATGGCGCGGTGCTGCCGATCCTTCACCTCAACGGTTACAAGATCAACAACCCGACCATTCTGGCGCGCATCTCGCACGAAGAACTGGAAAACCTGTTCAAGGGCTACGGCTGGACCCCCTATTTTGTCGAGGGCACCGACCCGCTGACCATGCACGCGCGCATGGCCGACGTACTGGAAACCTGCGTGCTGGAAATCCGTCGCATCCAGGCTGAAACCCGCGCCAGCGGCATTCCCGGTCGCCCGCGCTGGCCGATGATCGTGCTGCGCTCGCCGAAGGGCTGGACCGGCCCGGCCGAAGTGGATGGCAAGAAAGTGGAAGGTTTCTGGCGCTCGCATCAGGTGCCCATCGCCGACGTGCGTGGCAATCCGGCGCACCTGCAACAGCTCGAAGCCTGGTTGCACAGCTACGCGCCGGAAAACCTGTTCGACGAGAGCGGCCGGCTACGCGCGGATTTGAAGGCGTTGGCGCCCAAGGGCAACCGGCGCATGAGCGCCAACCCGCATGCCAACGGCGGCTTGCTGCGGCGCGCGCTGCGCCTGCCGGATTTCCGCGCTTACGCGGCGGAATTGCCTGGCCCGGGCAAGATCACGGCGGAAAACACCCGCCCGCTGGGCAAGTTGCTGCGCGACACAATGGCGCAGAACATGCACAACTTCCGCGTCTTCGGCCCGGACGAAAACGCCTCCAACAAACTCGACAATATCTACGAAGTCAGCAAGAAGACCTGGCTGGCCGACATCTACCCGGAAGACGCCGGCGGCAGTGAGTTGTCGCCCGATGGCCGGGTCATGGAAATGTTGTCGGAACACACGCTGGAAGGCTGGCTGGAAGGCTATCTGCTGTCCGGCCGGCACGGCTTCTTCTCGACCTACGAAGCCTTTGTTCACGTCATCGACTCGATGTTCAACCAGCACGCCAAATGGTTGGCGATGTCGAAGGAAGTACCGTGGCGCGCGCCGGTATCGTCGCTCAACCTGCTGATCACCTCGACCGTCTGGCGGCAGGATCACAACGGCTTCACGCATCAGGATCCCGGCTTCCTCGACGTGGTGGTGAACAAAAGCCCGGAAGTCACCCGCATCTACCTGCCGGCGGATGTGAACACGCTGCTGGCGACCGCCGCACATTGCCTGGAAAGCACCGATTACATCAACGTCATCGTCTGCGACAAGCAGAAGCACTTGCAGTATCTGGACATGGATGCGGCGATCAAACATTGCACCAAGGGCATCGGCATCTGGGAGTGGGCCAGCAACGACGCCGGGCAGGAACCGGATGTGGTGATGGCCAGCGCCGGCGACATTCCGACCAAGGAAGCGCTGGCCGCCACCGTGCTGCTGCGGGAGAACTTCCCCGACCTGAAAGTGCGTTTCGTCAACGTCGTCGACCTGTACAAGCTGACCCCGGCCAGCGAACACCCGCATGGTTTGAGCGACAAGGATTTCGACAGCCTGTTCACCCTCGACAAGCCGGTGATCTTCAACTTCCACGGCTATCCCTGGCTGATCCATCGTCTGGCCTACCGCCGCCACAACCACGTCAACATGCATGTGCGCGGCTACAAGGAAAAGGGCAGCATCAACACGCCGCTGGAGCTGGCGATCCAGAACGAAATCGACCGCTTCAGCCTGGCCATCGACGTCATCGACCGTATTCCGTCATTGCGCGTGGCCGGCGCCCACGTCAAGGAGAAGCTGCGCGACATGCAGATCGAGTGCCGCAATTACGCCTATGAAAACGGCGTCGACCTGCCGGCGGCTGATGCCTGGGTGTGGCCGTACTGAGACGATAAAAACAAGGAACCCGCTATGTCCGACATTGCCGAAAGAGCCCTGCATACCCGCGCCGCCCGTTCCGAAGAGGCGTTGCGGCGCTCGTTAATCGACAACCTGTTCTACGTCACCGGCCGATCCCTGAAGGATGCTTCGCCGGTCGATCTGTATACCGCGCTGGCCCATACCGTGCGCGATCGCATGCTGGAAAGATTCATCAACACGGCGGAGAAATACAAGCAGAGCAACGCCAGAACGGTGTGCTATTTCTCCGCCGAGTTCCTGCTCGGGCCGCACATGGGCAACAACATTCTCAATCTGGGTCTGCATGACAATCTGGCCAAAGCCCTGCAGGCCATGGGGCTTGATCTGGACACGTTGTTGCAGCAGGAACAGGAGCCCGGCCTCGGCAACGGCGGCCTCGGGCGGCTGGCGGCGTGCTATCTGGATTCAATGGCGACACTGGAAATTCCCGCCATTGGCTACGGCATCCGTTACGAATTCGGCCTGTTCGATCAGGTCATCAAGGATGGCTGGCAGGTTGAAGTCACCGATGCCTGGCTGCGCGAGGGCAACCCATGGGAATTGCCCAACCGGCAATGTCGCTACCCGGTAAAACTCGGCGGCCACACCGAACACTATGTCGATGATCAAGATCGCGCCCGGGTTCGCTGGGTGGGCGGCACCACGGTGTACGGCGTGGCTTTCGACACACCGATCCTGGGTTTTGGCGTGATCAACGTCAACCTGTTGCGCCTGTGGAAATCGGAAGCTCGCGATACCTTCGACTTCCAGGCCTTCAACGCCGGCGATTACTACGGCGCGGTGGATGACATGGTCGAGGCCGAAAACCTGACCAAAGTGCTCTACCCGAACGACGAGCCGGAAGTCGGCAAGGAACTGCGCCTCAAACAACAGTATTTTTTCGTCTCCTGCTCATTGCAGGATATGGTGCGCATCGCCCTGCGCGATCTGGGCGAACTGGACCGCTTTACCGAGAAATTTGTTGCTCAACTCAACGATACCCATCCCGCCATCGCGGTGCCGGAGTTGATGCGCCTGCTGATGGACGAGCACGCAATAAACTGGGATCGGGCTTGGGAAATCACCCGAAACAGCTTCGCTTACACCAATCACACGCTGTTGCCGGAAGCGCTGGAAACCTGGCCTCTGGACCTGTTCAAGCGCATCTTGCCGCGCCATCTGGAAATCATCTATCAGATCAACCATCTCTTTCTTGATGAAGTGCGGCTGCGCTTTTTCGGTGACGAGGAACGCCTGATGCGCATGTCGCTGATCGCCGAAGGGCAGATGCAGCGGGTGCGCATGGCGCATCTGGCCGCCGTCGGCAGCTTCGCCATCAACGGCGTCGCGGCGCTGCACAGCCAGTTGTTGCAAGAAACCGTGATGCGCGATTTCTTCGAACTCTGGCCAGAAAAATTCAGCAACAAAACCAACGGCGTCACCCCGCGCCGCTTTATCGCACTGGCGAATCGGCCGCTGGCGGATCTGATCGAGACGACCATCGACGGCGACTGGTTGCGCAATCTGGAGTCGCTGAAACGGCTGGAACCTTATGCCGACGACGCCGGTTTCAGAACGCGCTGGCGCGAGGTCAAGCTCAGCGCCAAGCGTCGGCTGTCCGACCACATCGGCAAGACGCTGGGCATTTCGCTTGACCCGGCTTCGCTGTTCGACATTCAGGCCAAGCGCATTCACGAATACAAGCGCCAGCATCTCAACCTGCTGCACATCATCAGCCTGTACTGCCGCCTGAAAAACAGCCCGAACCTGGAGATCACGCCGCGCACCTTCATCTTTGGCGGCAAGGCCGCGCCGGGTTATCACATGGCCAAGCTGATCATCAAACTGATCCATGCCGTGGCCGAGGCAGTGAACCGCGATCCGCAGGTGAACCAGACACTGAAAGTCGTGTTCGTGCCCGATTTCAATGTCCAGAATGCGCAACGCATCTACCCCGCCGCCGACCTCTCCGAGCAGATTTCCACCGCCGGCAAGGAAGCCTCCGGCACCGGCAACATGAAGTTCTCGATGAACGGCGCCCTCACCATCGGCACGCTGGACGGCGCCAATGTGGAAATCCGGGAAGCAGTCGGCGAGGAAAACTTCTTTCTTTTCGGCCTGACCGCCGCCCAGGTTCAGGAACGTCTGAATGCGGGTTATCAGCCCTGGCCGATCATTCAACACAATCCTGAACTTCTCCACGCGCTCGATCTGATCGACTCCGGCCTGTTCTCGCACGGCGACCGGCAGATGTTCTCGCCACTCACAAACAACCTGCGCGGACATGATCCCTTTCTGGTCTGCGCCGATTTCGATGCCTATCTGGAATGCCAGGATCATGTCGGCGAGCAATACCGCCAAATCGAACAGTGGACGCGCATGTCCATCCTCAACGTCGCACGCATCGGCAAATTTTCGTCCGACCGCGCCATTCACGAATACGCGGAAGAGATCTGGAAAGTGCAGCCGGTCTCTGTAGCGAAGTGAATCTTGAAACAGCAACTGTCAGAGCAAAGCTCTTGGAATGCCGACCTCGCTCAACCTGCTAACTGAGCCGTCTTCGGGTCATAAACCACCTCGGTAATCGATCCATCCCGAATACGCTGAACCGCTTCGTCAATGACCTGGAGCGGCACCAGGAACCACTCCCTTGGCCTGACTGGATGCCCGAAGCGGTCTTCGATGGTTAAATCGAGTTGTGCCGCGCCGAACACGCGGTGGAACAGGTTTTCCAGTTTGGTGCGCTTCAGGTTGTGAAGCTTGTAGGTGGCGACCACCTCCACGTCGGCCAGCAGATAGGTGGCATCCTTTTCCGCACCGGCGATGCGAGCTTCCACCGTGCCTCCGGTCACGCCGATCTTGTGGATCAGTTCGCGGTGCTCAGTCACAAAGGGGTGGTTGGACAGGCTGCGCAGCACATAGATGGTTCCAGTTTCAATGTCGTCAGGCTCTGGCATATCACCAAACTGCGCGCCAAACAGCGGCCCCATGTCCGGCTCGGTCAGGCGTCGGCCGGTATCGTCCTTGTAGAGTGCCCGTTGCAGCGAACGGCGCAGCAAATTGCTTTCCGTTCCATTGGCGTAAATCACCCGCAGGCGCGCGTCGCTTTCGCCATTCGGCGCCTTGATGGTCTCGCCGACGTCCGCCACATACGCAAGCTGGCCGCCGAGGATGAAGAAATTCCCGCTGGCGATACTTGCATCGCGTCCGAAGCGCAGTGCTTTGCGCAGGCCGGAATGCAGTTCCCCCGCCACTTGCGCGAACAGCGCTTGAAACTGGTCAAACTCCGTGCAAGGCGTGCGGTCAGCCACCCCCTCCGCCTCCCGTTTTTCAGCGCTGGATCGCACATGGCGCAGCACCGAGATGTCATTCTTTCCAGAGGACGCCTTCCCCACACCCAGCTCGGCCAGCAAGGCGTCTTCGTCCAGGTCGTCTTGCTCTACCGAGGTCGCTGCCGCACCCGACAACAAACCTGGGCCATCCAGTTCCGCCAGCAAGGTTTGCGCCTCCGGCAGTTTGCGAATTTGCTCCAGGCGCACGGCGTACAGGCGTTCAAAGATGTCACGATCCGCGCCATGCAGCGGCGCGTGACCGTGGGTTTGATGGAAACGCAGGATGTCCTCAAAGCCGGCGATGATGCGTTCCTCGCGTAGCGTGCGGCTGGCAACCTTGATGGGGGCGACTTCCACGCCCAGCGCTTCGAGCAGCGCGTCGTCGTCCAGCTCAGCCATGGCCGGGCACCCCTTGTGCCGCAGCCGCCTTGGCCTGAGCGCGGTAACGTGCCAACGCGGCCACGCCTTCGGCCATGCGCTTCTCCCACGCATCAGCGGAATTGATGTCCGGCAGGCGGCCCCGCTCGTTCTTGAACTGCAAGGCGCGCTTTGCCAGTTCGCGGGCTTCGTCTTCGGGAATGCTGACCTTCTTGGCGGCGATGCTGGCCTGAACCTGGCGCAGCGTCTTCTCATCCATGGTCTGTGCCAGTACCGCATAGGCGGCATCGAAGGGATTGATGCGGTCGATCAGGTCAATGTCCAGATCGCGCACGTTGACGAATTTGCGCACGCCATCAATCAATGCCGTGCCGCCGCCAATCCCGCTGGCATCGGCCTGGGCCAAGGCCAGCTTGGCCTGCTGTGTGATGTTCATGGCGGCGACGGCGCGTTGCCGGATGGCCTCCAGGTCGCCATCGCTCAAATCCGGGTAACGCTCGCGCACGATCTTGCCCATGCGCAATTGGGTTAACTCTTCGGGCAGGGTGTTTTCCTTGTCGAACAGACCGCGCTCCAGCACGGTCTTGTCTTGCAGGAAACTGGTGACCACCTCGTTCAAATCCTCCTTGCAGATGCGCGTCGCCTCCGGGCTTTGCGGCGTCGCCAGTCCATTGATTTCCAAATGAATCTGGCCAGTGCTTGTGTTCACCCCGACGTTGCGGCCGCCCACCTTGTAGCCGCCGTCGGCGTAATCGAAACCCTCCTTCGGGCCGTTGTTCTTGGGCGTGAATTCATAGCGCGGCGCCAGCACCTGCTCCATCAACAGGCTGGCGGAAATCGCCTTGAGCATGTCATTCACCGCCTCCGCCACGGCGGCCTGATCGGCGGCGGGTTCGGCGATCAGGTTGGTGAAGCGTGTCCGCTCCTTGCCCTCTGCATCGCGGGTGGCGCGGCCAATGATCTGGACGATCTCGGTCAGGCTGCTGCGGTAGCCGATGGTCAGTGCATGTTCGCACCAGATCCAATCAAAGCCTTCTTTTGCCATGCCCAGGGCAATGATGATGTCTACATGGTCGCGGTTGTGTTTCTGCGCCGGGTCTTTTAATGCTGTCAGTACGCGGGACCGCCGGGCCGGGTCGCTGTCATCCACTAGATCAGCCACCCGCAAAGTGCGCCCCCCTTTGGTCTGCACCAGGTGAAAACCAGTGGCTGGGTCAATGCCCCTCCATTCGCCCAGTCCGTGCATGATGTCGTTCACCTCGCGCTCCTTGTCCTTCAAGCTCTCGCGCGCATTGACGTTGGGAATGTGGACGATGGTTTTCAGGGCCGGGTCCAGCACCTTGGTAATGGCATCCACATACCGGCCGGTGTAGAAGAAATAGCCAATATCCAGCGACTTGAGCCATTGGTAGCCGTTGAGCTGCTCGTAATAGGTGTAGGTGACCGTCTCGAATTTGGCCTCATCCGCCGGGCCCAGCACAGCCTCGCTGTCGCCACGAAAGTAAGAGCCGGTCATGGCCACCAGATGCACCTTGTCGCGGGCGATGAACGCGCCCAGTTGGCTACCCAGCACGTTGCCCGGATTGCTGGAAACATGGTGAAACTCGTCGATGGCGATCAGGCGGTTGTCGAATGCGGTGATGCCCAACTCTTCCACTGCAAAACGGAAGGTGGCATGGGTGCAAACCAAAGTTCGGTCGGTGCTGGCCAGAAACTCACCCACGGCCTTGACCTTGGATTTGGCGACCTTCACATCGTCCACGCCCGGGGCATTGCACAGGTTCCACTGCGGCGCCACTTGCCAATCCCAGGCAAAGCCGTGCTGGCTTAAGCGTTCATCGGCAAAGCTGGAGCCAATGGAGCGCTCGGGCACCACGATGATGGCCTGGCGCAAGCCCTGGTTGTGCAGCTTGTCCAGCGCAATGAACATCAGCGCGCGCGACTTGCCCGAGGCCGGTGGCGACTTGATCAGCAAATACTGTTCGCCGCGCTTGGCATAGGCGCGCTCCTGCATGGCGCGCATGCCCAGTTCGCTGGGCTTACTCGATGCGCCGGTGCGCGCCGTGGTGATGGACACCGACGGCACGGTGTAGGCGTTGGTGGGGTTGGTCGTTGCGTTCATGGCATCCGTAGTCGGGTACAGGGTGTTTGGAGCTGACGATCAAAACCGGATCAAAACTTTCCAGGTTCTCTCGTTCATCATAAGCTGTTGTTACGCATGGCTTTTCGTGCCTGCCGGCAGGTGACGGTGAGGCTTCTCGCTAGCAAAATCAAAACCCGATCAAAACTTTCCCGCCTAAGCCCAGAACGGGACATAGCCCGAGCGGGGATGGGCAGGGTCGGCGGGCCGGATCATTCCGGCTTTCAGCGCCTGCCGAATGACCACCGATGCCTGCGCCGCGTTCTGCGGATCGATGCCGAATCGTTCGCGCAAGGTCGAATTGGTCATCCGCTGGCCGCTCACGTACTTCAGCGCAGCATGCTGGTAACAGGCCCGAACCCGCTCTTGCGGCGTCATCTCGGCAAAACGACGCGGCGCATACAACACGGCGCGCACCGCATCGCCTTCGACGCGAAAGTCCGGCGGCGGCAATTGGTGCAGTTCAACGGCCACGAACACCTTGTCGATGCCCGTGCCTTGTTCCTCGCACAAACGCATCCGGCGCATCAACTTGGCCAGCGCCTCATTGCGCGAGCGCGGCGGAAAATCCAGAAACCGATCCGGCTGCACCAGTGGCTGGCCGGGATTGGTAATGTCGAGTCGATCGCTGAACATTTCAACCAAGGGGCCTGCGCCCGTAATGGTCATGTCCTGGTGAATCAACGCATTCGCCACCAGTTCGCGGATGGCAATGGCTGGAAACAGCGGACGCTCTTCGCGAAAAACTTTGCCGATGAATTCATTGCGCGGCATCAGGCCATCGATGAAGTCGATCAAGCCGGTGAAACCGATGGCATAGCCCTTCTGCCCGTCTTGCCGGTGCGTCACCGCATCGGCACGGCTCAAGCCGCCGTAGGCCACAAAGCGGATGACCTTGCGCTCAATGGAAGGAGAAAAATCCGCCAGCCGCCTGGCAAACAGGATGGCCCCGAGATTCGTGATGTTCCAATGTCCACCCACATCTGCCTGCACCAAATGGTCGGCAGTCAGCTTGTCGAAAATGCCCTTCCGGTTATCTGGCAAAGGCTGGCCGGTCAGGTCAAAGTAGGCGGCGTAATCCAGCCGCGCCAGCACCTCATCGCCGCTCAGGAACTGCGCCGCAATGCCCGTTTCCCAAGCATAGGGCTGCAATTTCGCCCACAGGGCCTTCAAGCGTTCCGGGTGGTCGGAAAGCCGGGGCGTGGCGCTGCCAATGCGGATGAAGGCTTGCCGCTCGAACTCCACCGGGCTGCTGGCTGCTGCCGGAATTTCCAGCAATACCAGCCGCGTGCCGCGGTAATCGACCGGCTGGAAGTTGAAGGCAATGGCCGGTTGCAGGCGTTGCGCCAGCCACAGTTCCAGCGGCTGGCCCTGCTGCAACTGGCGAGATGGCTCAAAGCTGGTACCGACGGCGGCGTGATCGCCATCGCGCACACCCCACAGCACATAGGCAAACGCTTGATCAGCCAGACGCGCCGCATTGGACAACGCCGAAATCAGCTTGCCGATCATCTGCGCATCGGCATTGTTTTCCTTGAACTCCACCCACGATGTTTCCGCAGGAAGCTGGCGCAGGTCGTCAATCAGCGCCAGAGTACGTTGCTCGCTCACTTGGCGTTTCCCCTTTTCACTTTCGGCGCGGCCTTGGCCGCTGCCGCCGTCATCTTGGTATAGAGGTCAAACAGCTTTTCCAATCGCTCAGTGTCGTTTTTGAACCGGCGACCGATGTAGATGCGCTCCAGCACTTCGTCGTTGCGCGCGTGGGCGTGGCGCAGATTTTCCGGCATGTTGTCCGGGTCGTACAGGTCGGCGATGGTGGCGGGAAAATGGGCTTCTCGGGCCAGCAGGATGTTTTCGGCGCAGGCGGTCAGGTCGGCTTTGTTCTGCTCGGTGAGCAGGGGGACGGGAAAGGTGTTCCAGCCGAGGGTGTTGGAATAGCGAAAATCGGTTTTCATCTTGCCGCAGACGGTGGCGATCCAGACCAGGTGCAGGCGGGAAGCGATAAGCGCCATGTTCCAAAGGGGGGCGTCGTAGAGGGCGAAGGCTTGATTCGTGGTAACGGCTTGCGCACGCTTCAAATCACAGGGGATGTACTCGCGTCGCTCTGAGGATACCGTCGGAACCAAGATCAGATGACCCGACGCAACGTTTCGATCCCGATACTGATGCGAGCGCGCCGCAAGTTTGTTTAATGAACTGTCGCGACTGGTCAACCTTGTCGCTCGCACGGCTTCAATTCTCTGAGACACCGTGGGTTCGCTTTGCGCCAAACCCAAAGCGTCGTCGTCAATCCATAAGCAAAATCGGCTCAAACCTTTAATAAATTCCTGCGCTCCGTATACCGGCCTAATTATTCCTTTCAAATCAGGGCGCCGTGCCTCAAGCACAACTCTTTCGTCGGCGCTGAGTGTCAGGTGGTTACCGTCTCCGGGGTAGTTACCGTAATTCATTTCCGACAGCCCGGACATCGAACGAAACTGCTTCGATACGATTACGTTAGAGCCAGCCGCAAGATAGGCGTTTATATAGTTGACCTCTTTGACAATGGCGCTTCCGTCATCCGCGACAGAAAATAATTTCTTTCCCCTTGTTGGTTGATTTGAAATGCCAACGATGGCAACCGTTACACCGGCATTGTGACTGGCCAGGTTCGCCCATTTGAAGCTCGTATGAGCGAATGCTATTTCGTGCCCAGTCCCCATAATATGGGGCCAGAGTATCGGCACAGATTGCCCTTGGCAAATTGAATTCGTGGATACAAAGCCCGCTACCGCGTTGGTTGTCATCCCGTATTCGGCTGCCTTCATAAACCAGCCAGCCACATAGTCAAGCGACTTCCAGTCTTTTACGGAACTCTCGAAAATTCGTCGCAAATCTTCTTTCTGTTCTTCACTTTGTCCCTGACTGCCCTTGTACGGCGGATTTCCACAGATATACGTCTCGCCCCCTTCGTTCGCAAAATCCATCTCTGACTGATCCAGCGGCGTACCAAACAAATCATCCGCCACCAGCTTCACACCCATCCCCGTCGGCGGGCAGATGCTCAACCAATCCAGCCGCAGCGCATTGCCGCAAATGATCCAGTTCTGAGCGTCCAGCGGCAGAAACTCCGCTAGCGCGTCCTTCTGTCCGCGATACAGCACATCGCACTGGAACTCGGCAATGATGAGCGCCAGCCGGGCAATCTCCGCCGGGAAGTCGCGCAGTTCGATGCCACGGTAGTTGGTCAGCGGAATTTCGCTGCCCAGATGCGATTCGCCCCGGCGGCGGTTGATTTCCGCCTCGATCTCGCGCATCTGCTTGTAGGCGATGACCAGGAAGTTGCCGGAGCCGCAGGCCGGGTCAAACACGCGAATGCGCGCCATGCGGCGGCGCAGGTTCAACAGCTTGCGTTCGTTGTTGCCGGCATCGTTCAAAGCGGTGCGCAGGTCGTCCAGGAACAGGGGGTTCAACACCTTCAGGATGTTGGGCACGCTGGTGTAGTGCATACCCAGTGCCCCGCGCTCTTCATCGTCGGCCACGGCCTGGATCATGCTGCCGAAGATGTCCGGGTTGATCTGCTTCCAGTTCAGGTTGCCGGCATGGCTCAGGTAGGTGCGCGCCATGCGGGTGAAGCGCGGCACGTCGGTGCTGCCGGAAAAAAGGCCGCCATTGACATAGGGAAACTGATCCGCCCAGCTCCGCAGCCGGGGCTGCGCCATGGTGCGCACGGCAGGCTTGATGTTCATGGCGCGGAAGATTTCGGCCAGCACTTCATGGGTGTTGGCGCCGTCGCGTTCGCTCATTTGCTCGATGGTGTGGGTGAACAGGCCCTCGCCATTGAAGATGTCGGTGTCTTCGGCAAAAAAGCAGAACACCAGCCGGGCCATGAAGTGATTCATGTCGGCGCGGCGTTCGTCCCTGGACCAGTCCGGATTGTTGCTCAGCAGTTCGACGTACAACTTGTTCAGGCGCCCGGTGGCGCGCACATCGACGGGGTTGTCCTTGATCTCCTTGAGGGTGGAGATGCCCGCCAGCGGCAGGAAGAAGCCAAAGTGGTCGGGAAAGTCCGGATAGGCGCAGGCGATGGTCTCGCCGCCGCTTTTGCCACTGACCAGTTCTTCCGCTTCCAGTGTCTGGCCGTCGGTGGCGAGGATGAACTTGGCGCGGGCCTTGGCGGTGGCCGGGCTGGCGCGCAAGGCTTTGAGGGTTTCACCCACCGCCTCGGCCTGGCATACGGCGATGTGGATGTTGTTGCGCTGGAGTACGCCACCGGGCACATCCGAGGCGTTGCCCGCGCGCAGCCGCTTGAGGGCCGTCTCCTTGTTACCGAACGCCGCCAGGAAGGCGAAGGGGAACTCCGTCGCATCGAAGGGCTGAAGGGCAAGGTCTGATATGGCTTCTTCGATTTCTACTGCATTCATGGGGCATCTTGCCTGTGAGTATTTCCCTGCTCGTGTCTGGCTTGGGTTCAGGCGCTGACGCGACACCGGGTGGCGCCAACCGAGCCGGCATGATACGACCTACCACCGCCTCGGGACGAGAGCGTGAACTCATCGGTGTCGGGCAATCATAACTTGGACGATTTTGGGCGTGCTTGGCGGGATGCGCTGCAAAGCGCCGGACGCGCAGCATGGCCATTCCCTGCAAGCGACCGGCAACGCAGCAGCGCGCCCGCCAACGCGGCCAGAATGTTCTAGTTATTCTTTTGCGGCCACTTAGCCTGCTTTTTGACTTCCGTCGCGACGGTGACCACGCTGAGATGGTTTTCGTAAAGACCCGGCCTGGCTTCCAAAGCAGCCGAGTACGCGTTCGCAGCATGCCCGCCAATCTGGCAATGCCGAACAAACGGTCGATGTGGCCACGGCAAATTTGTTCTACCCGAAACCTCGTCATTCCGGCTTACCCCATGCCGGAATGACGGTAAATCAAATGGTTACAACCAGAACAAATTTGTCCTGTCGATGTGGCGTATCGGGCAGACAAATTCAACTTTAATGGCGCTGCATTCCTCTATCGACGTTGAACAAGATTCGGCCTGTCAGGCAATGAAACGACGGGTTTCATCCGCTGTTGGCGTATCCACCGTGTAGTTCCGCGAAAGGATGCTACTGACAAAAACCCATTCACCTGTGGCTGCCGTCGGGGTGATCGTCATTTTCAGGAAGCCGCGCCGGGAAGGATCCATCCAGTTCAGATCATCCACGACGCCTTCGAAAATTGCCTTGACCTGGGCCGATGGCAAGGCGGACAGGTAATCTTCAAAACCCGGCGCACTGACGCTGCCGGTGGCAAATTCTTCGCCCACCTTGACGCCTGCCAGCGCCGGGTTGGCATAGCCGGCAAGGGTCAGATCGGCATGCCAGGCGTTATGCGTATCGCCGGCCAGACTGACCAGCTTCTTGTTGAGTTGATAGGCCGTCATCAACAGCGTTTCCCTCGCAACTGGATAACCGTCCCAGGCGTCAAGGTTGTAGCCGAGTTTGGGGTTGAGCGTGGTATTGAGCAGAGGGGCTTCGGTTGCCGGGTCCAGCGGAATACCCAGGGCTTGCTTTCGCTTCGCGGTCAGATAGGCGGTGACCGCCGCCTCGCCGGCAACCAAGGCCTCGGGTGAGGTATTGTCCGGATTCAGCGCGCTCAGCACCGAAAGCGGAAATTCCATTCTCGCCATCAGCACTTGCTGAGCAAGTATCTGCCAAGTAGCGCTTGACATGGCCAGTTTGCCTTGCAGCCAAGCCAGTTGTTCCGTTCCCAACATCTGCCGGGTTGGCGATGACAACGTCGCGGTTGCGGTGGCGGCAGTCGCCGGGTTGAGCAAGTCGGTGAAGGTAATCTGCTGGTCGCGGCCGATCAAGCGGGTGTCCAGCATATGCAGGCTGAGCAGATTGCCGAAATCGAAGCTGCGGTAAATGCTGGCTTGATCTGCGCCGGTACGAATCGGCATCCATTCGTGATAGGCCTTCAGCGCGACGGCCTTGCGTGCCGCAAAGCTGCCTTCGGCGGCGGCGTCGTGGTTTTCGGCGCCGCTCTTGAACGCGTCATTGGCGATTTCGTGGTCGTCCCAAACGGCGATCATCGGCATCCGCGCATGCAGAGCCTGGCTGTCCGGGTCCGATTTGTACTGGGCGTGGCGCTTGCGGTAATCGGCCAGCGTCAGCAATTCGGTTGCAGGTTGGGAGATACGCCCCAGTGCTGCGGCATTCGCAGAGGCATAAGCGGGACTGCCATCCGCTTGAAACATGCCGTATTCGTAAATGTAGTCGCCAAGATGGATCGCGAACTGGGCGTCGGATTTGGCCGCTTCTGCATAGGCGTTGAAGAAACCGGCGGGGTAATTGGCGCAGGAGAATACCGCCAGTTTGACTTCAGCCACGCTCCCGGTCGGCAAAGTGCGCGTGCGTCCCACGGGCGAGCGACTCTTGTTATTGCTGAATCGATAAAAATATTCCGTGTTGGCGTTCAGGCCCGTGGCGTCGACTTTTGCGGTAAAACCGGAATCGGCGGTAGCACTTGCATTGCCGCTAAGCACGATGTTGGCGAACGCGCTATCCGTCGCCACCTCCCATTTCAGCGCAACCGTATCTTCAGCGCCGTCATATTTTGCGTGGGCCCAGAGAATAACCCGATCAGCCAGCGGATCACCGCTGGCAACGCCATAGTTGAAGACGGCGTCATCGTCATCATTACACCCCGGCAGCAGCAGGGCGGTACCGGCAACGGCGGATAAAGAGGCAACGCGTATTACAAAATCTCTGCGGGAAGGATTGTGACTCATGGAAAAATCGCTAATAAAGTGGGTAATTGATATTGCCGAGCTGTCATGAACAAAACGTGACGAAACAATGACCTTTTGAAAATTCCGACCAAAGAAAAGCCGCCTGTCGGCGGCTGCAGAAATTAACCGGTGCGCGCCAATTCACTGATTCGCAGTGAATTGGCGCGATTCCTTGTTTACAGCACGCTATCGCTGCGCTTGCTCAGGTTCTGGATGCGGACATCCTGTTCTTCCGGCGTATCGGCAAGGCTGAAGGCGCTGGCGCCGTAGACCGTCTTCATGTGCTTCAGGAAAGCATCCTGTTCACTGCCCAAGGTTGCACCGCTGGTGCTGGCCGCACCGCCGGCAGTGACATCGGTCATGCTGGCATCGAGTTTGACCAGGTTGGCCATGTTTGCTTCCACCGGAAACGGGTAGCCGTCGCCGCCGCCAGCCAGGAAGCCCAGCGTGACCAGGCGGAACGTCGCATTGGGATCGACCACCGCGCCATTGACGACCACTTGAGTGGCGCCAACCTTGAGCGAACGAATCCGCTCACCCGGCGTCGTGACGGTAGCGCCGGAACTGACCTGGGCGGTGCGCGTAGGGTCGTAGCTGAACAACATGCCACCGACTTGCGGGAAACGTCCCTGGCTGCCCAGCGCGGCGACCGAGTGCTCCAGCAGGGCTTTGAGTTGAGCCGCTGTCACGTCCAGTGCCCAAAGCTTGTTGTTGAACTTGAGCGCGGTTTCCACAGCCAGTTGGGAAATCTCGCCTTCGGCCCGACCTGCATCCGGGTTGGCCTTGGGCGGCGCCAAGGTCGCGGCCGAAGTTGCCCCCGGTGCAGCGACTACTTCACCAATTTCGGAACGAATACCGCCACCGTTCTTGAGCGAAATTTGAACACTTGCATTGTGCAGCCTGGCATACCAGAGATTGGCATCGGCGGTCAGGTTGCCGAAGTTGGTTTCCTGGTTGCGCACCAATGCGCGACGGCCTTCCAGAAAGACGCTGGTCTTGCCAAAGACATTGCCGTCCTTGGCTGCCAGCACCACCTTGATGCCGTCCCGGATCTGCTGAATGATCGCCATCGGCGTGACGCTGCCAGCCGTGTCACTAGTCTCGCTGGTGAGTTTGGCGCCGGTTTTGGGGTACTCGACGCGTTCCTTGATCAACAGACCCTTATCGTCGAACGGTGCCACAAAACGCCCCAGGTATTTATAGTCGGCATCGGTGTTGACCACGGCCACTGGCTCGCCTGAAGCACTTTTGAACCAGAGTGGATAGGCTCCTTTGCTGGAATCGCCAGTGCGCAATGCATCGCCGCTGTTGGCCAACAGCGTGTTGGAGCCGCCTGCCACGATGATGTCAACGTCCTTCAGTTTGCTGGCCAGGGACTGTTCGATGCTGATCTGCTGCATGTGCGCCAACAATACAATCTTGTTGATGCCGGCTGCCTTGATCTGGTCGACGCCCTTTTGAATTTCTGCGGCCAACGCGGTGACGTCCGGATCAGCGCTGGTGAGCGCCGGCAGGAACTTGAGTCCGCCCGGAGACGTGATGTTGGCAAATACCGGCGAACTGGCGCCGATGATGCCGATCATCTCACCGCCGACGCTGACCTTGACCCAGCCGGTCAGTTTGCCTGGAATTGCCGAAGCCACCTGGCCGCTGTTGGTTTTCAGGCTGGCCGTTTCGCTGTCGTCAGCGAAGTCGACGTTGTAGGCCAGATAAGGGAACTTGGTGCCCAACCAACCATTGCTCGCCGGCTTGACCATCTCGGCAAATACCTTGGCACCCAGGTCCAGCTCGTGGTTGCCGATCGCTGAAGCCTGGATGCCGAGTTCGTTGACGAAGGCAATGTCGGCCCGCCCCAATCCCTCGCGTCCCAGCAGCGTACGCATCGATACATCGTCGGCCGCATTGAAGCGAGGACCGGGGATGTAGTTATCGCCCGAGCTGACGGTCAACGTATTGTTGGGATAGTCGGCGCGATACTTCTGGATCAGCCCGGACATGTTGGCGACGCTGTTCAGCGCGGTCGCATCGGAACCGTCCATATCGGACAAATGCAGCAACTGCATGGTGAATTTGGTTTCGGGGATGACGACATCATCGTCATTGCAACCCGTCAAAACGACCAAAGAGAAAGTGGCGATTAACCACAAGCGGAGCTTCCAGGCGCGATCAGATGACATGTTCATTCCACAATAATCAAGAAAGTGGAAACACTAAAGATCGACTGTTTCCAGCGAGTTACAACGACAAACATTTGTTCATCCATCTGCCATGTTCGCCATAGCCGGGGTAGTCGATGATGGGCAGCGCGACATGGGCAGCGCGACATGGGCACGCACTGGGTCCAGTTGCGCTTATTTGGCAACAAAATGGCTTTTCATCTTTCCAACCCGACAGTCCAAAAAATGGAATTACCGGACAGGGCGCGTGCGCTCAGGGGGTGAGGGAGGATCAAGACAAAAACCCCGGTATTCATGCAACGGCGGTCGCAGATCAGCGATCAAGCAACACTTTTGAAGAAGGCAGCCCGGCGGTGAATCGTTCGCATCACCGTTTTAACCGTTCTGTCATCTGGCTGTGACACATTGGCTTACATGCCAGCCGTTCGCTCCGTCTTCATTTCAGATGTCCATCTGGGCACCCGCGCCTGCCAGGCGGATAGCTTGGTCGCCTTCCTGCGTGATTTCCCCGCCCAGCATTTATTTCTGATCGGCGACATCATCGATTTCTGGGGCATGAGCCGCAGCATCCACTGGAGTCCGGCGCAGAACACCGTGATCCAGAAAGTGCTGAAACGGGCGCGGCATGGCGAACAGGTGGTGTTCGTGCCCGGCAATCACGATGAAGCGCTGCGCGATTACTGCGAAACGGCGTTCGGCGATATCCGGGTCGAGCGCGAATTCGTCCACGAGACCGCCGATGGTCGCCGCTTCCTGCTTACGCATGGCGACGATTTCGATCAGGTCACGCGGCATCACCGCTGGGTCGCGGTGCTCGGCGATGTCGCCTA
>Ga0335397_10003184_pt1 | contig 22113 bp, 23 predicted proteins | sample MAT04_FD_205740 | JGI IMG/M metagenome (GOLD analysis project Ga0335397, IMG submission 205740) | Freshwater microbial communities from Lake Fryxell liftoff mats and glacier meltwater in Antarctica - MAT-04 (spades assembly) (version 2) ... | reverse complement strand
CGACCCGGGCTCCACCACCGCACTACTCGGGATCGACTCCCTGAGCAGCTTCCCAAAGCTCGCGAAACTTCTCGCGCACCGATGGATCGAGCTTCTCGGCGAGCTCCAAAGGAAGGCCAGTGGCTCGCACCAACTCCAACACGTCGGTCAAATCCTTCATTCGGTGCGGTGCGCTCAGCCCCGACGCGAGCTTGAGTTCAATGAGCCTGGGAAGAGGCATCATCGACAACGTCCCCACCCGTTCGCCGACCGCCGCGGGGTCAGGGAAGGCCACAGCCTTGGGCTTGCCGTCGCCTGGAAACTCGCCACTAAAGAGAAAGTCGATCGCGACGCCGTTGACCGTGTCGCGCATCGACTTGCTGCCAGCAAACTTCTCGACGTAGCCACGCCCCAGCGCCCGCGCCTTGAACGCCGCGTGACCTTCGCGGGTGACCAGCAGGTCGATGTCTTCGGTGAACCGCCGATATCCGTAGCGGTTGAGCGCCATCGCCCCGACGAGGCAGTAGGGAATCCCGGCCTCGTCGAGCAGCTTCGTCACTGCCTCGAGCGCGTGATCGACGTTGGAAACGCCCATGAAGAATCGGCTCCCCTCACGCACCGCGACCCAGATGCCGTGATCCGATTTGTCGGCATCGAACACGGAGCAAAGGTAGCACGGCAGCGCTCACGTTCTTCCCCTGTGAAGCAGCTCTTGCAACAGCGGGGTCTGCCGGGTGGGCGACACGCAGACCCAGCGGCCCTCGACGGTCGCGCAGACGAAGCCCGCCGCGGTGAAGTCGGGAAGGAAAGGCTCGAAGTACCAGCACGCCAGTGATCCCCGTGCCGATCACCCCGGTCACCATCCACAACCCGAAGAGCTGCATCCGATCGACGAACAGCGGCGAGAGCAGCTTTCCGACTACCGACAGCAACGGGATCGCGTCGGTCATTGCGGCGCTGCTCCCGGCAGGCGCGACGAGATCCGGCGCCTGCGCCAGCGCCAGCGCCCAGGGTCCATTGCGCGTGAAGAGCCAGCCGAAGAGGTGGCCCATCCAGTCGCCTTCGATCATCCAGTCGATGAACCTCGGGTCTGCGAACTGCGTCAGCCCCAACGCCTTCGCCCAGAGGAAGCCGAAGGCCGCCACGACCAGCAACGCGCGAAGGGTACTGGGTCGGCAAGCCATCCAGCCGCGCAGACAGCCCAACGCCTCGCGCCCTGGATGACAGGAGTTGCGCAAGTGCGGCCTTGGTCGCTGGCCAGCTGGACTTATTGCCGAGCCTCGGCAAATAACGTCCGCGTGCGATAGCTCTGCCTCGGTCTGCTTCTCCTCGGCTGTGAAGGCCATCTCGCACCAGAACACGGCCTGTCAGAAGGTCACCGAGTGCGGCTCGTGCGGCGGCCTCGCGCCGTGCGGCCTCCAGCCCGACGCAGGCACCCGCCCGGTCATCTACTCGAGCAAAGACAAACACGGCGGCTACGCGGTGCTCGCGACCTGCAACCACATCTTGAGCTGCCTCGATGCCTGCGCCGCGGGCGAACGCTTGAACGTCCCGATGGTCAACGCCGGCGAGCCCGACGCGCACTTCACCGAGAACCTCACCGACGGCGGCTTCATCAACGCCGCCAACGGGTGGACCAAACCCCAGCTGTACGACCACAACCCGTGGGACCTCACCAGAACTTCGGCTCGGCCGGAAACGTCGCAGGCGATCTGCTCGACCCCGCCTTCGTCGCCGCCGCCTGCAACTAGGTGTCTTCTTCTTCCGGCTGATCCTGAAACGCCGACGGCAGGATGTTGAAAGGCAGCACCTTCGCGAGCGCGATCAACAGCAGCACCCCGCCCGGCGCCGCGAAGATCGCCAGCGCCGGAATCACCTTCGCCACGTCAATCAGCTGTTCGCGCATCGCCTTGCGCTCTTCCCGGGTCAGCTTCTGCCCGCGCGCCGCCCGCGTCAGCAGCACCGACAGCTCTCCCGTTTCCTTCACTTCCTGAATCAGCCGCTGAAAGTTCTTCTCGACCGTGCGCTGCATCGAGTCGACCAGCTCTTCACCCATCACCTCGGCGCCCGCGGCGACGGTGAACACGTCGACCACGCCACGGTGCTGTGCGTAGAACTCGGCCATCTCGAGCTCGATGCGCTTCTCGTCCGCGTCCGACACGCCCAGCGTCTCGCGCAGCCCCTTCACCCACTTCACCTCCTCGGGAGATCGCCTTCCGTCCACCAACGACGCCAGCACGGTCTGCTCGAGAATGAAGCGCTTCAGGTCGCGGCTGCGCACTTCCTTCAGCACCACCCGCATCGATGGTGTCCGCTCGAACGCCTTCTTCGCGAACGCCCGCACGCTGTCCTCGAGCTTCGGCGGCAGGTGCAGGTCGTCGATCTGCCGAAGAATCGCCCGCCGCGTCGGAAACGACGGCTTCCGTTCCGCGCACACCAGCCCAATCAACACCTCGACCAGCAACGCCTTCTGGGCCGCCGCGAAGGTCAGCCGACGCGCTGCCGCCGCGCGCGGAAACGTCGACCGCGTGAAGTACGCCAGGGCGATGCGCCCGAAGACCTGCGCGTCGGCGTAGATCGCTCCGTTGTGAAGCACGAGCCCGAAGTACGGGTCACCTGTCAGCGACATCGCGCGTTCTTCCAGCGCCTCTTCGACCCGGTTCCACAGCTTCGGAGGCAACGGCCAGCTCTTCGCCGCGCGCTCGATGCGTCGATGTACTTCTTCCGCGTCATCCAGCTCGCCGAAAGTCGCCGCCAGCAACAACAGCAGCTGTTCCCTCCGCGGCGCCGGCGGCGCGTCCGCAAACACCGCCACGTCCAGCGCAACGCGCGTCAACGTCCGAAGCACCGCGAGAAAAAGCGCCTCTTCCGGAGCGCCCGTTACCTCTGGGGCCTTTGACGGCGTCCCGTACAACAGGCCGCTTTCCCGGAAGATTCCGCGCAGGTATCGCCTGGCCCGCGCAGGGCGGCTCACCAGCGCTGACGCCTCGATCGCTGATCGCGAGGTCTGATCAGGGCGATGGCCCGCGATCTCTGCGTCCAACAGCTTCGACAACCAGCCTCGCTTCCCGAGTTCCACGTCAAAGACATAACGCGTCGCAGGCTAAACGCCGACTGCGACTGGATTTCACAACGATCGCATTCCAAAAAATTGATCAGCTTCATGCCTGTGGCACCTTGTTGTTCACCTCGAAGCACGAAGGCGGGGAACACCAAACATGATCAAGATGAACGTCTCGCTGATTGCGGTCGCTGTTCTTTTCTCCACTGGCTGCGCGAAGAAGATTGTTCGCAACGAGCCGGCAGATCCGACGGACTCGCCGCACTACGTCCGCGCGGGTGAGCCCGACCTGCTGCCCCAGCTGCTCAAGGAAACGGTTCTTCACTACGGCTTCGATGACGCGACGCTGACCCAGCACGACGCGCTGGCTCTTCGCCGCCTCGCCGAACAGATGCAGAAGCAGCCGTGGGCCTCGATTCGGATCGCGGGCCACTGCGACGAGCGCGGCACCGTCGAATACAACCTCGCGCTGGGCCAGCGCCGCGCGGACGCCGCCCGTTCGTACTTGATCAAGCTCGGCATCGCGCCGTCTGCCGTCGAGTCGTTGACCTTCGGCGAAGAAGCGCCGCTGATCGACGCCGAGACCGACGAGGCCTACGCCGAGAACCGCCGCGCCGAGTTTGGCGCCGCTCCGCTGGAGCTCTTCGGCTTCCTCGTCGAGGAGAATTGATGAGCCACTACGACTGCGACGCCGGCTTCATCGACGTGTCCGAGCTTCACGCGTCGTCCGACGACGGCATGCTTCCGCCGCCTTCGCCCACGCCGATTCTCTACGACCGCCGCGCGATGGAGCGCCGGGCCCTCGGCCTGGTGCCCGAAGCGATCGAACGCAAAGCCGAGCGCCGCGAAGAAGAACGCCGCGCCTCGCCCCGCGTCCCCCGCCGACTCTGGGTCGTCGATGCCCAGGAAGGCGGAGTGCCCAAGGTCTTCGAAGGCGAAGTCGGCCTCGGAGGCGCCTCCTGGAACACTGCCTTTCCGCCACTGTCTGAGTCCTTCGAGGTTCGCTTCCGCGTCCCCGAGCACGACGAAGAAGTGAAGCTGCCCGCGAAGCTCGCGCGCATCGTCCCGCTGGGGGACGACAACCGCGTCCAGGTCGTCTTCACCGACCTTCCGCTGCGGCACGAGCTGGCGCTGGCCCGCTACCTCGACGACTGCATCATTCGCTGAAAATCGCGTCTACGCGGCGAGGGCGAGCCCGGCCGGGCGCTGGTCTTCCTTCAACGCGGCCTTCATCACGGCATGCACTTCCGCCGCGTGCTCCGCGGCGTTCGCTTCCGTCCACCCGCTGGTGTCGATCGCCGGCAGCACGTCGATCTCGAGCGTCATCGGGGTGAAGTTCAGCGGCCCCAGCGGCCAGTTGCGGTGCGCGCCATGAACCGCCACCGGCACGACCGGCAACCCGCTGGCGATCGCCAGGTGCACGAAGCCCTTCTTGAAGGGCAGCAGCCGGCCGTCCTTGCTGCGCGTGCCTTCCGGCATGATCCAGATGCCGAGCCGCTTTTCCTTCATCAGCACCGCCGTGTCTTTCAGCGTCTCGACCGCGCTGCCCGAGTTCTTCCGGTTCAGCGTCAGGTGCCCAGACAGGGCGAGCAGCTGACCAAAGAAAGGAATCCACAACACCTCGCGCTTGAACACGCCGCACGCGTCGTATGGGCAGAGCCAGATCGACAAGAACGCGTCGAGCGTCGAGGTGTGGTTGCAGACGAAGATGGCCGGCATCGACGCGACGATTCGCTCGCGGTTGCGAACGACCGGAGTCGCTCCGGCACAGAAGAGCACCGCCCGCCCGACGATGTGCCCGTACAGGTTGCAAATGCGGATGCGCGTCTGGCGCCAGGGGATGAAAGGCAGCGCGGCGACGAAGGCGATCACCGAGCCGACGGCGACGATCGAGAAGCCGGCCAGGAAACGCAGGTACGAGATGAGCGAGCGCATGTTGGGGGCGAGCTACCCTAGCGCAACAGCCTTTGCGGTGCCTTGCCCAGGCGCTGGGCGAAAACCTACAGCGCGAAGGCTGCCCGATGAATCGCCGCCGAGGCCGTGAGCTCGGGGTGAAAGGTGGCTGCCGTCACCCTTCCCTGCCGTACGAGCAGCTGCTCGGCATCCAGCGTCTTGAGCCTTCTCAGCTGCGTGCGCAGCGCCCGCAGGTGCCGCACGCCTTCCGCGATGTCGCCCGTGCCCGCTTCACCCTTCGTGCGCAGCATCGACGCGCCTTCTCCGATTCTGCGCAACGCCTCACCCAGGTCGCGGCAGCCGCAGACAAATGGAATCGCAAAGGCGAGCTTGTCGATGTGGAACTCTTCGTCGGCTGGCGTGAGCACTTCGCTCTCGTCGATGAAGTCGACCTCGAGCGCCTCGAGAATCTGCGCCTCGACGAAGTGGCCGATGCGGCACTTGGCCATCACTGGGATGGTGACCGCGGCCTGAATGGCTTGAATCATCTGCGGGTCGCTGGCCCGGGCCACGCCGCCTTCCGCGCGAATCTGCGCCGGGACGCGTTCCAGCGCCATCACCGCCACGGCGCCCGCGTCTTCCGCGATGCGGGCCTGCGTGACGTCGACGACATCCATGATGGCTCCACCGCGCAGCATCTGGGCGAGCCCGACCTTCGTGACCGCAGTGCCCTTCGTCTTAGACCGCATCGACACGTGCCTCCTTTTTGGTGGGTTTTGCAGCGCGGGTGCGCTTCTCGACGGCGAACCAGGCCTTCCCGAGCAGCTTCGCGCCTTCGACCAGCCGCGCTTTCGGTTCGGCGCAGTACGTGAGCCGAAGCCCGCGCTGCGGCGACGGGCCGACCGCGTTCAGCGTGCCGGGGCTCACCATCACGCCCTGCTGCAGCGCCTCGACGTACAGCAGCTCGGGGTCGATGTCCGGCGTAGGAAGCCACAGCTGCAGCCCCGTCTCGGGGTGACGCCAGGTGACGTTCGACGGCAGGTGCTTTCGCAGCGCCTCTTCCAGCGCGTCGCGCCGCAGCCGGTACTCGACGAGCACGCGGGCGAGGTGCGCCTGCAGGTAGCCGCGGCCCAGGAACTCGGCCAGCGCGTGCTGCAGAATTCCCGACGTGCCCAGATCCATCGAGTGCTTGAGCGCGGCGATGTGCGCTCGCAGCGCGGGCGGGCACCGTGTTGCGGTGCGCCGACAGCTGCGACGCCAGCTCGCGCGTCGGAGGCAGCTGGTAGCCCGCGGGCCAGGTGCCCGTCTTGATGCGCCCGGAAATCTGATCGAACAGCTGCTGATACAGCGGCAGCTCACTCTTCGCCGACAGCGACAGTCCCAACGCCTTTCCCATGGCGCTGTCATCTCACCCGCCGTCAAACCCCGGTAGAGCCAGCGGCCACAAAGGCACTGTACCAAGCAGACCAATGCGGCCGCACTGCCTGTACCAAGTCGCTATTTCATGAGCTGGTTGGTGAGGAAGCTGAACTCGAGCGAGACCAGGTTCGCGCGCTGGGCGTTGTTCGCTGCCCCGGCGTGGCCGCCTTCGGTGTTCTCGAAGTACTGCACGTCGTGCCCCTGCTCGAGCATGCGGGCGACCATCTTCCGCGCGTGGCCGGGGTGAACGCGGTCGTCGCGGGTCGAGGTGGTGAAGAGGATGCGGGGGTACTTCGTGCCCTTCTTCACGTTCTGGTAGGGCGAGTACCTGGCGATCGCCGCCCATTCTTCGGGGACGCCGGGGTCGCCGTATTCCCCCATCCACGACGCGCCGGCCAGCAGCGTGTGGTACCGCTTCATGTCGAGCAGGGGGACGCTGCAGACGATGGCGCCGAACAGGTCGGGGCGCTGGGTGAGCATCACCCCCATCAGCAGGCCGCCGTTCGAGCCGCCTTGAATGCCGAGCCGCTTCGGCGAGGTGATTTTCTTTGCGATCAGGTCTTCGGCCACCGCGATGAAGTCGTCATACGCGCGCTGCCGGTTCAGCTTGATCGCCGTCTCGTGCCACTGCGGCCCGTACTCACCGCCGCCGCGAATGTTCGCCAGCACGAAGGCGCCCTTGTCGAGCCACGCCGCGCCGGTGGCCGCGCCGTAGTAGGGCGTGTTGGACACCTCGAAGCCGCCGTAGCCCGTGAGCAGCACCGGCGTGTTGCCGTCGAGCGCGAGGTTCTTCCGCGCGACGACGAAGTAAGGAACCTTCGTGCCGTCTTTTGAGGTCGCGAAGAACTGCTTCGACTCGAGCCCGCTGGCGTCGAAGAACGCCGGCATCGCCTTCACCACCGAGCGCTTGTTCGTCTTCAGGTCGCCAAGCTCGAGCGTCGGCGGAAGCGTGAAGTCGGCGACGCGCAGCCAGTATTGATCCGACGCATCCTCGTCGAACGCCTCGAGCTCGACCGAGCCGGTGGTGGCCAGCGGCGTGCGCTTCCACTTGCCCTTCGCGGGCGTCAGCACGGTGAGCCTGTTCTTCACGTCTTCGAGCACGTTCAGCACGACGTGGCTCTTCGTCTTCGTCCACTGCAGCAACGACGTGTTCTTCGCCGGCGTGTACAGCACCTCGAACTCACGCTTGCCCGCGCGGAAGTCTTTGAGCTTCGCCGCCAGCAGCGCGCCGGCCGGGTACACCGTCTCGCCCACCTTCCAGTCGCTGCGCAGCTCGAGCAGCAGCAGGTCGCCGAAGAACCCCGTCTTCGCGTCGTCGGGTTTCTCGAGCTTCTGAAGCTTGCCGCTGTCGATGAAGAACTCCTCGGTCGAGAAGAAGGTCAGGTCGCGCTGCACCATGTCGATGGGCTTGCCCTGGTTGAAGTCGCGGTATGCGAGCACGTCGACGTCGCTTTCTTTTCCCTCGAACAGCAGCTTCGCGTCGGCCAACGGTGTGCCGCGCTTCCATTCTTTCGCCAGGCGCGGGTAGCCCGAGGTCGTCAGTGAGCCAGGCCCGAAATCGGTGGCGACGAACAGCGTGTTCTCGTCTTTCCACGTCACTGTGGGCTTCGCCTCGGGCAGCACGAAGCCGTCCTTGACGAACTCCTTCTTCACGGTGTCGAACTCGCGGGTGACGCTGGCATCGCCGCCGCCGCGCGAGAGGAAGATGAGGCAGCGCTCTTCTTTCGGCTTCGCGCAGTCCGAGCCGTTGAAGACCCAGTTCTCTTTCTCGGCGGCCGCGAGCGCGTCGACGTCGATCACCGTTTCCCACGGGGGATCCTTCTTCTTGTAGCCATCGAGGCTCACGCGCCGCCAGAGCCCGCGCTCGTTCTTCTCGTCGCGCCAGAAGTTGTAGAGCCACTTCCCCTTCGCGGCGGGCTGCGGAATCTTTTCCTTCGAGTCGAAGATGGCCAGCAGCTGGCCGCGAAGCTTCTCGCGCGCGGGCGAGTCGAGCTCGGCCAGCGCCTTCTTGTTCTGCAGCTCGACCCACTCCAGCGGCTTGGCGCCCGTGACTTCTTCGAGCCAGAGGTACGGGTCTTCGACCGCTGGCGCTTCGACCCTCACCGCCGGGCCCGCATCCAGCGGCACGTCGGGCGTCGGCTCGATCGCCGGTTTGTTCGAGGCACAACCTGCCAGCAGCACCACCGTCAGGATCAACGAGCGCATGCGACGCGACGTACCCGGCCCGGCTGACTTCGGCCTCAGAATTCGCTATCCACCTGCCCAATGAAAATTTCCTTCCGCGCCGGAATCATCGTCACCGCCTTGTTGTCTGTCGTTGCGTGGGCCGCGTGGCCCAACGGCGTAAACCAGGACCTCTCGGTGGCCAAAGCGACCTTCGCCCAGCTCGAGTCGTTCACTTCGGATGGTGACGGCGGCTACTGGGTGACCTGGCAAGAAGATCGCCTGGGCGGCATGGCACAGGCCGATGTCTTCGGCGAGCACGTGACGAAAGACGGCGAGCTGCTGCTCAACACCGCCACCGACGGCGGAGCGATGGGCAAGCTGCTCATCGGCGGCAACGGAGACCAGGACAGCTCGCAGCTGGTGCTCGACAACGCGGGCGGCTTCTACCTGGGCCACATCACCGGCACCAACAGCGTCATCATCAACCGCTACGACTCTTCTCTGAACCTCGTCGCCGGGTTCAGCCCCATTCTTCTCACTGGCAACGCGTACGCGATGATGTCCGACGGCGCGGGCGGACTCTTCGCCGCCACCAACGCCATCTCGACCGCGGCCATCACCCGCTTCGACAGCACGGGCACTCCCATCGCCGGCCCGTCGCAGTTCGGCATTGGTGGTGACGTGCGATCGATGGGCATCCGTCCTGACGGCATGGGCGGCGTCCTCACCCACTACATGGTCGGCACCGGCGGCCCGGTGGTGTCGCGCTACACGGCGAACCTCACCAACATCTACCAGCGCGCCGTGCCGCACTCGGGCATCGGCGCCTCGTTCGCCTACGTCGACCAGGCCACCGACACCCAGGGCGGCGCGTGGGTGGCCATCCGCCCGAACGGCGTCAGCATCTACCTGCAGCGCGTCCTGTCCGACGCCGGCTATCTCTACAAAGTCGCCGATGGTGGCATCGCAGCCCAGCCAGTTCCCTTGAATCCGATTGGCGCGGGCTCGGCCGACCTGGTGGGCATCGTCCCTGACGGCGTCGGCGGCGCAATCATCGCGTGGCTCGACACCCGTTCGGGTCAGCGCCTCTACTACGCACAGCGTGTCGACGCCTCGGGCGCGCTTCAGTGGACCCCGGGCGGCCTCGTCATCACCACCTCGGCCGTCTCGAACCGCGCGACGGCGCGGCCGGTGATGCGGCCCGGCCAAGACGTGCTGTTGGCCTGGGTAACCGAAAGTTCGGTGACCACCCGCGCGCAGCGCGTCGACCTCGACGGCGGCCGCGCTTTCCCGTTTGGCGGCGCGCTCGTCTCGACCACTCCGCAGAGCTACTTCTACCCGCGCGTCTTCGCTTCGAGCCTCGAAGCCGATGGCACCAGCTTTTTTGCGATGAGCTACTACTTCAGCAGCGGCACGAACGTGAACGACGTGCGCGTGAAGCGGTTGCCGGCTGACGGCCTGCTCGGCGTCGACGGCGGCAGCGGTGCAGGCGGCGGAGCTGGTGCAGGTGGCGGCAGCGGCGCGGGCGGCGGCAGCGGCGCAGGCGGCGGCAACGGCGCAGGCGGCGGCAGCGGCGCAGGCGGCGGCAACGGCGCAGGCGGTGGAACTGGTACCGGTGGTGGAACTGGTACCGGTGGTGGAACTGGTACCGGTGGTGGAACTGGTACCGGTGGTGGAACTGGTACCGGTGGTGGAACTGGAGCCGGTGGCGGCGTTGGTACTGGCGGCGGCGCTGGCACTGGCGGCGGTGCTGGCACTGGCGGCGGTGCTGGCACTGGCGGCGGTGCTGGCACTGGCGGCGGCACCGGCATGACGGCCGATGCGGGCCAGGGCAACAACTCGGGCGGCGGCTGCGGCTGCGCGACGGGTACGGGCTCAGCCTCGGCGCCGATGATTCTCGCACTCGGAATGCTGGCGATGCTGCGCAGCCGGCGCCGGTTCAGCCGGAGCTAAGCGAAAGTCACGGGCATGGGCCCTGACCCGTGCCCGCGAAGTACGCCTTCGCCTTCGCAACCAGGTTGCCATTGTCGGTGGCGGGGTTCGTCTGGTCTGCGTCACCAGCGCCGAAAGCGAGAATCGCTCCGTGGGCGGCGGCCACTTCGTTCAGGTGGCCCAGCAGGTAGTCGACGCGGTTGTCGCGGTACTTCAGCGGCTGGTTCGTCAACGCCATGTTGCCAACCGGCAGCTGCCACCACACCAGCGGCTTTCCCAGCCGTTCGGCCAGCGCCTTGGCCCACGTGAAAGCCTGCGCGAAGTGCGGCCGGGTGACGTTCGTCGCGTCCCAGAAGCGGTCCTGCATTCGCACCACCTGGTAGAAGCCCGCGTCGCGATCGCTGGCCTCGACGGCGAGGAAGTCGGCGTCGGCGCCTCCACATTCCTTCAGGTAGTCGGCGACCTTCTCGGCTTCCACCTTCAAGTCGAAGCTCGCGCTCTTGTTCAAGCTGACGTCGTTGCCCGTCGCCCACGCGTTGGCATGAAGGCCGATTTTCGCACCCGGCGCGTACTTGCGCGCCATCGCCACCATGCATTTCCCGAGGCCGGCGAAAGACTCTTCCATTCCCAGACAGTCGATGGCGTTCGCCGTCGCGACCTTCGCCGGGATGCTGTGCGGGTTGGGGTTGAAGCGCTGGGCGTAGCCCCAGAGGTCGGGCTCGACGTGGACGATCGCCTTCTCCGAACCAATCTGCTGCAGCAACACGCGGAAGTCGGCGAGGTACTTCGCCGCGAACACCGCGTCGTTCGCCTTCTGCACCTGCATCGGGCCCTCAGCCGCTCCCGAGCCTTGAAGGAATTGGTAGTACGTGAACATCGGCAGCGAGCCCTTCGCCTTCGCCGCGGTGATGAACTCCCGCACGTACGCGCCCGGAGGCACCTGGTCGTATTGGTAGCAGCCCCACCAGGGACAACCGCCCGCACCGTTCGCGCAGCTCTTCCCACCCGCGCTGCACGCCATTGCGCATGAGGCACACGGGTTGGCCCCGTCGAAGAGGCCGCCCGAGATGTACTGGTACCGCACGTCCCACGACGCCTGGTTCGCCTGCGCGTCCTCCAGCTTCGCGCCGACGAGCAGCCGCGACTTGCCCAGCGAAGAAAGGAAAGTGCCCGCCAGGCACGCCCCGGTGGAGCCGCCGCTTCCTCCTGAGCCGCCCGACCCTCCACCTGCCCCGAGAATCTGCCCGCCGGAGCAGCCGAGCAACGCAGCCAGCGCCACCACCCCGAGCGTGTTCTTCATTTTTCCTTGTCAGTGCTCGCCGAGGACAGCGATCGCGCCCGTCACCTTGTCGACCTCGAGCTTCTGCGACCAGAGGTCATCGCGGCCCACCGTGTACGAACGGCTCAGCAGTGAGTCCTGGGTCACCACGTACCAGCTCGTGTGCAGGTCATCCGGGTTCCGGTAGTTCTCGGCCTCCGTCAGACTTGCGAAGACCTTGAACGACGACTCGGCCGGGTCCATGTCGCGCGTCACGCGCTCGCGAATGATGGAGTCGGTGTCGATGCCATGCCCCGAGGCAATCTCGTACGCCTGCAGCACCGGCTTGCCCATCGCGGGGTCGCTTTTGAAAGCCGCCGTCGCCTCGGCCTTCGACAAGAGCGCGCCGCCCGGGCCCGGCTTGTTCACTGTGCCGATCAGCCTCAGCGCGTCTTCTGACACCTGCTTCTCGAGCGCATCGATGGTCACCCGCGCGTTCGGCCCGCCCTTCGCGCGAACCGCTTCGGCGGCCGCCTTCAGTGCCGGCGAGACCTTCGCCTGCTCGGTGCGCGACAACACCTTGTTCGAACCCGCCGCCTGTTCCGCCTCGCGCCGCACCATCGCCCGCAGCACATTCGAGACGTCCGCCACCGTCGTTCGCTTGACCATCGCGAACCCATATTCCACCCATGGCACCACTGTCACGGCTGCGCCTGCGAACCAACAGAAGGAGCGCACATGAATCGAATCGCCGGGGGCCCAGGGGGCGCCACTGGAAGTTCGCGTGCCGACCCCGCTCGCCTGAGGCACCATTGGGCAATGGCCAATCCGAAGACGTTCGGCGTCGAGCTCCCCGCAACACTTCATGGCCGCGTCGGTGGGCATGGCGATCGAGGCGACTTCCCCACGTGGCAACTCGCCTTACGACCTGACCCTCGCCTGCTCACGCGAGCCGGTCTCTCAGACCCAGCGTCACCGCTTTGGCGATGCTCATGAACACCGTGCCGGGAAGGCTGATCGCGGTGCTGATCAGCACTTCTGCCATCGGAATCGTGATCGCCTCAACCTTTCCGCTCAGCGTGCTGCACTCGACGGGGTGGCTGATGACCAGCAGCTTGCGGCACGCCGACGGGCGGTCTTCGTAGACGGTGCAGGCGCCGTGCGGCCCGAGGAAGACGCAGCGGTTGGCGGGACTGTTGTAGACATCCCACTCCTCGCCTTTGCGTTCGCGAGCGGCCTGCTTTGCCAGCAGCTCGCGGTTGATCACGTGGCCCGCCTTGACCCGGTCGGAGAGCAGGACCCCTTCCTCAGCGGTGATCTCTACCTCCAGGTGGCAGCACGCCGAGCAGCCCGCGCGACACGACGGCTTGGCGTCGCCGACTGAGGCCATCGCCTCTTCCATCAGCTCGTGAAGCCGCCGCGCCCGTGGGGCTCCCTCGGGCGCGGCTTCCAGCTGCCGCTGGTACTTCAGCGAGAGGACGTTGATGTGATCGATGAAGTCGGTCACGTCCTGTGCTGGGAGCGTCGCCTCGTACTGATTGATCAGCGCTCGCAGCGTCGGCGTCAGTTTCGTTAGCACAAGGCAGCTTCGGCTCGATCGCGGCGGGTTGTCGACCGATTGCGATTGCGCGCTTCTCTCGCCCGACGGCCTGGTCGGCGTGTGGGTGATTGCGATGATGACCAGATAGTCATATCTTTCAGACCATGAGGTCTAAACAGGTCAAGATCGCTGAGCTCAAGACGCACCTGAGCGCGCTGCTTCGCCGCGTGGGAAAAGGCGAGCGCCTGGTCGTGCTCGATCGCGACCGACCGATCGCAGAGATCCTGCCGATAGCTCGAGACGTGAGCGACGTGTTCGTCCGCCTCGCGCGAGAGGGCGGCTGCCGCCTGGGAACACAGCGTCGAAGCAAGATCCGGATCTCGGCGCTGAGGTCGACGGCGAGGCTTGAGGACTTCGTCACCGACGAGGTGCCCGATGCTGATCTACCTTGACGCGAGCGCGCTGCTTCGATTCCTGCGGCGGGCCACTACCGGCGTCGTGCCCCTGAGCGACGCCGATGTCGTCGTCTCGAGTGACTTGCTCGAAGTGGAGCTGCGGCGCGCGCTCGAACGGGCCTGGCTGGCGAAGAAGATCAACAGCGGCGAGCTCGAGGCGAAGCTGAACGAAGCAGTCGCGCTCGTCGAGACGTTCCACCTGTTCCCGGTGGGCGACGAAGTGATCACCTTCGCGCGGCCACGTGTGCCCTTCGAGCTTGGTGTGATGGGGTCCATCCACGTCGCAACGGCGCAGCTGGTTCAGAAAGACGCGGGGCGGCCGATGCAGTTCTGGACTCACGTCGATGCAGTCGGAGCTGCCGCGGCGCTTCGCGGGCTCGATGTGCGCGGCAGCTCCGCACCCGGCCACCACTGAAAGCAGGTTGATTCCGCCACCTGCTCAAAGCGAACCGGCAGGCGCCACCAGCGACCGCTTCGCCTTGCTCAGCGCGCCGTAGACGAGCCCAAAGCCGGTTTTCGTCACGAGGCTGACCGGGTTCGGATTGAGGTGGCGGCCTCAGATGGCAATCAGTGCGGTGCGTTGGCCTCTGAGGTCGCGTTGGCTTCCGACATCGCCGCCTCGCGCAGGATCCGCTGGTGAAGGAACTTCAACCCGCCTGCGGCGTGCTTCGGCATCTGCTGGCAAAGCATCCGTTCGGCGATTCCGAGGATCGCCCGGCTTGCGGGCGAGGCAGCAAACAGGCTCGTCACCGGCTCCTGCGACATCACCGAGCGGGGAACGTTCTCGTCCACTGGCACCGAGCCGACGTACCGCAAGCGCGCATTGAGGAACCGGGAAGTGATCGACCACAGCTTCTCGAACGTCTTGCGCGCAACGTGTTCCGACGGCGCCTGGTTGATCACCACGCTGAAGTTCTCGACCCCACCCGACAGGCACAGCGTCTTCACCAGCCCGTACGCATCAGACAACGAGGTCGGCTCGGTCGTCAGCACCACCAGCGCTTCCTGCGCGCCGCCGGCGAAGAACACCACGTTGTCTCCAATGCCCGCGCCGGTGTCGAAGATCACCAGATCGAAGTCGCCTTCGATCGTGTCCAGTGCCGACAGCAGCCGCATGCGCTGGGCGTCGCTCAGGTGGGTCAGCCCGCGCAGCCCCGAGCCGCCGGGCAGGATGCGGATCCCCAGCGGGCCGGCGGCGAGCACCGACTGCAGCGGCGCCTTGCCGTCGAGCAGATCGCCCAGGTGGTAGCGCGGGCTGATTCCGTACAGCAGCTCCACGTTCGCCAGCCCGAGGTCCGCATCCACGATCAGCACCCGCTGGCCGGCCGCCGCGGCGACGTAGCCGAAGTTCGCCGAGATGAAGGTCTTCCCGACCCCGCCTTTTCCGCTGGTCACCGCCACCACCCGCACCCCGGTCGGCCCTTTGCGCTGGGCGATCAGCTCTCGCAGGTTGTTTGTCTCGTCCATGTCAGGGGTCGCGAGGCGCTTCACAGCCCTCATGAATCCACAACACCAGTCCCAGCCCTTCGGCCCGCAGCACCACCGCGTGGGCCTCCGCGGGAGACTCGGCGTCGTCCTTGAGAATTCGCGGCAGGCCCAGCGCCTGGTCCAGCGACAGCGCGCCCTTCACCAGCCCGGCAGTCATGTTCACCAGTTCGCACAGCGCGTCGTTGATCATCGAAGAGTCCACCTTTTCGGAAGGCACCGAGAACATCGCGCCTGACAGCGCGAGGCAGCCGGCTTGATCCGACGACAGGCCGATGGTGATCGGCCGCGCGCCGGCGATCGGCAACATGGCCGTCCTCCAGACCAGCGTCGGTTTCGCCGCGCGCTGCAGATCGGCGACGAACGAGATGCCGAGCATCGTGGAGGTGACGTTCGAGACCAGGCTGGCGAGGTGTTCAGGGGTCGGAAGCGCAGTCATGGTGTTGCCTCGGTGGGTTGAAAAGAACTTCGGAAGAGTCGAGTCACTTGTAGAGCCGCTCGAGCTTCGTCTTCAGGCCCGCCACGAGGGGATTGATGACCGCTTCGTCTGCGCCCAACACCGATCGCCCAATCATCACCAGCGCGCGGGCGTCGTCGATGTCCGAATCGTCCGGCGCGATGCCAACCTGCTTGGCGAGCGCGTTGGCGAAACAGACCGCGTTGCTGATCGACGACCGATTCCCCGGGTCGTACTCGCTGCAGTCCTTGATGCTCTTGCACAGGGCGGGCGGCAGGCCCCACTTCTCGGTCAGCGCCACCCCGACCTTGCGGTGGGTGCTGCGAATCACCAGCAGCCACTCGGCGGATCCAATCCATGGCTTGCTGTGCAGCTCGACGATCTGCCGTTCGGCCTCGAGCAGAATCGCCGCCACCACCGGCTTGCCGATGTCGTGGAGCAGGCCCGCCAGGTACGCGGCGTCAGAGTCGGTGCCGCCGGTGAGCGCGCTGATGTCGCGCGCCAGCATCCCCACCGCGACCGAGTGCTGCCACACCCGCTTGGTGGCCTCGGCGATCTGAGGGTTTCGCGAGACGAACACCTTCGCGGCCGAGGCCTCGACCAGCACCGCCTTCGCCGTCTTGGCCCCAATGCGGGTGAGCGCCTCGGTCAGGCTGTGGGTCTGGCTGCCTCCAGAGAACGCGGCGCTGGTCGCTGTGCGCAGCACCCGGGCAGCCAGCACCGGATCCTGCTCGAGGATCGAGGCCGCTTCCTTGAATGAGAACTCTGGCCGCCGCAGCACCTCGATGCACTTGATTGCCACCGCCGGCATCGTCGGCAGGGTGAGGCTGTCTTGTGCGATGCGCTTGAGCACGAGCTCTTCGATCTGCCGGGCGAGCTTTTCGTTGACAGGGGCCAAGGCCGTTTGGGTTTCCATCGGCCCCTCACGCCACCTGAGCGCGGGCGTCGGTCACCGAAGAGAAGATCGGCATTTGCGCCGTCTCTTCGAAGCCCGCCAACACCTTGGTGACTTCCTTGGGGCCGACCAGCCGCACCAGCAGGCCCATCGCCTTCGCCTTCTCGGCCACGCTGGCCATCAGCTTTGGCAGTCGATTTTGCTGAATCGAAATCTTGCTCAGATCCACGATCGCTTCCTCGAAGCAGGCCGAGGCCACCTTCTCGAGCGCCGGCGGAAACAGCGCGCTCAGTCGGGTGAAGTAGCGATCGATTCGATCCTCTCGGCCCGCGAAGGCGCCGACCTTGATCAGGTTGTCCTCGCGCGTCAGCAGCTCTTGCTTGTCGAAGTACTGCAACACGAAGTCTTCCACCGCTTCGGCCGTGAAGGGCTTGAACAGCACGTCGGCGAACCCCTGGCTCTTGATCTCGTCCGAGACGTCGTTGGTCGACTTGAGCGCCAGCGCGATCAGGGCCGCGTGGGGCTGCAGCACCTTGAGCTGGCCGCCAAGTGCGACGCTGTCGACATCGGGGATCTCGGTGTCGACCAGGATCACCCGGCACACCCGTTCTCGACACGCAATGAGCGCTGACTGCGCACTGGTGAAGCTGTTGAGGGTGACGTGGGCTGGCAGCAGAGTCCGCAGTCGCTTGGCCACGTTCTCCATGTCGTCCACCACGATCACGTCGATGAACTGCCTGGCTTCCTGGGTGGCCGCCGCCTCTTCCGGTGCCGGGCTCGAAGCCGCCGCCAGCGCGGTCGCCGCTGGGCCCGGCAACTTCAGCGCGGTCCGGATCTTCACCAGCAGCTCTTCGGGCTTGAACGGCTTGAGGATGTAGTCCTCGATTCCCAGCTTCATTGCCTCGGCCACGATCGATTTCTTCGACTCGGACGTCAGCATAATCACCGGCGTTTTGTTGCCGCGCTCGCGCAGCTTGGCCAGCATCGTCGGGCCGTCCATCACCGGCATCGTCACGTCGAGCAGGATCAGATCCACGACGATCTCATCGAGCTTGTCGAGCGCCTGCTGGCCGTCTTCGGCTTCGTCGATCTCGAAGTTCAGTTCCTTCATCTGCTTGGCGATGATCGAACGGACGGCGCGGCTGTCATCGACGGTGAGGACTCTGGGCATGGACTCAAACCTCCTTGGGCAACGGAACTTCGTTAAGTGGAAACGGCTTCTTAAAACTTCGCCCGCAAGGTGAGCCGCACCGACTGGTTCTGACCGGTTGAGAGCGCTGGGTTAGCGACGTTGAACGCAGTCCAGTTGTGAAAGACCTCGAGCGAGCCGTCGAAGTTCTTGTGCGGAGCGACGATCACCGCCCACTGGGGCTGGGCCTGGGCCCGGGGCGCGGTGCAGAGGCAGATCGCAGCCACAAGGGTTCTTGCTGTCTGAAAGTTCATGAAGACTCATCGACACGGAGCGGTTGGCTCAGCAGCTCGAACCGAGCTGCCCTGGACCCACCCTCGAAGTGCTGCAGCAGTCGATGCGTCATCCTCCACAGCGGCACCGTCTCGTCGACCGCGCCGAGATCGACGGCGGCCTTCGGCATCCCGTAGACGACGCAGCTGTCTTCGTCCTGGGCGAACGTCGCCGCGCCGGCCTGGCGCATCTCGAGCAACCCCGCCGCGCCGTCTTTGCCCATTCCGGTGAGGATCACTCCCGCTGCCCGGGCGCCGGCCGCGCGCGCCACCGAACGGAACAGCACATCAACCGAAGGACAATGGCCCGACACCTTCGGTCCGTCGCGAACTTCGGCCACGAAGTGAACGCCCTGCTGGCGCAGCAACAGGTGCTTGCCTCCCGGCGCGACCAGCACCGTGCCGATCTCGAGCGGCTCTGCGTCTCTTGCCTCGCGAACCGTCACCGCGCACAGCCGATCGAGCCGCTTCGCAAATGCGTCGGTGAACATCGGAGGCATGTGCTGGGTAATCAGGGTGGGGGGGGCATTGGCCGGCAGCTGCCGCAGCAGCAACTCGAGCGCCACCGTCCCACCGGTCGAGGCCCCAATCGCCAGCACCGACTCGGCCTGGGCCTTCAACCGCGGCAGCGCGCGCACCTCGGCCGCGGCCGCCACCGACTTCTTCACCCGCGCCGAGGCAGCCGCGCGCACCGCGGCGATCAGGTTCACCGACAGCGCGTGCACGCTGTTGGGCCCGGCAGGCTTCTGCAGCACCTCGATCGCGCCCGCCTCGAACGCCTGCATCGCCAGCTCCCCGCCCTTCGCGGTGATCGACGACACCACCACCACCGGCAGCGGCGCGTGCTCCATCACCTTGCGCAGAAAGGTCAGCCCGTCCATCCGGGGCATTTCCATGTCCAGCGTCAGCACGTCGGGCTTCAGCACCGCCATCAACTGGCGCGCCACATAGGGGTCGGGCGCCTCGCCCACCACCTCGATGTCCGGTTCGCGCGAGAGCGCCGCTCGAAAGAGCTCTCGAACCGCCTGCGAGTCGTCGACCACCAACACCCGGATCATTCGGTGCCGCCGGGCTTTCGGTAGACCGAGGGCTGCACCAGCACCAGCCCCGAGCGCACCCCAGTCAGCGTCTCGGTGTGACTGATGAAGAGCAGGCCGCCCGGGCACAGCAGCCGTTCGACCTCGGAGATCAGCCCCTGCCTCACCCGGGTGTCGAAGTAGATCATCACGTTGCGGCAGAACACCGCGTCCAGCGGCCCCTGCATCGGCAGCGGAGGCGCTGACAAATTCAGCCGGCGGAAGATGACCCGTTCTTTCAACCCTGCGTCGATTCGGTACACGTCCTCTTCTTCAGGGACGCCGTGCCGATGCTGGAAGTAGCGGGTGCGCAGCAGCGCCGGCACCGTTTGGACCTGGGCCGACGCGTACTCGCCCTCAGCTGCGGTCGCCAACACCCGGGTCGAGATGTCGGTGGCGAGGATCCGCCAGTCGAACCCCGGACCCATCACTTCGGCCAGGGTCATCGCCATCGTGTACGGCTCTTCCCCGCTCGAGCAGGCCGCCGACCAGAAGCGGAAGCGGCGCTGCCCAGCTGCCGCCTTCGCTCGCACCAGGGCCTTGAGGCCCTCGAAGTGGTCTGCCTCGCGAAAGAACGAGGTGAAGTTGGTCGAGATCGCATCCAGAAACTCGATCAACTCGAGCCCCGAGGTGTCCTCGGCGATCAACTCTGCGTACCCGCGCTCATCGGCGAGGCCCAGCGCGCGCACCCGCTTTGCCACCCGCGCTCCGACCAACGCTTCTTTGCCCGGACCCAGGTCGATGCCCGCCTTCTGGTAGGCGAGCTCCCGCAGCCGATTGAAGGTGCTTGCGTCCATGATGGGGGCCTAGAAGTTCTTGAACACCGCGTCTTCGTCGAACGGAATCGTCGGAGCCGCGTGCCCGTTCTTGCCGTTGGCCCCGTTTGCCTTCGCCGCCGGTGCGTAGGTCATGATCGGCCGCCGCATCGCCTTCGCCTTCGGAGTGATCGCCTTCGACTGCCGGTCGAGGTGGAACTGGCCCACCAGCACCGTCATCTCTTGCGCCTGACCCGACAGCTCCTGCGCCGCGCTCGACGACTCTTCCGAGCTCGCCGCGTTCTGCTGCGTCACCTGGTCCATCTGCGCGACCGCCTTCACCACCTGGTCGATGCCCCTGGCCTGCTCAGCGCTCGAGGTGGCGATGTCGTGGATGATCGCCGTCACCTTCGTCACCGCGCCGACGATCTCACCGAGGTTTGCGCTCACCTGCTTCGAGACGCCTTCGCCGTGCTTGGCCAGCGACACTGATTCGCTGATCAGGCACTCGGTCTTCGCCGCCGCTTCCTTCGAGCGCAGCGCGAGGTTGCGCACCTCTTCCGCGACCACCGCGAATCCGCGCCCGGCCTCTCCAGCGCGCGCCGCTTCGACCGCCGCGTTCAGCGCCAGCAGGTTGGTTTGAAATGCGATCTCGTTGATGTCGCGGATGATCGCCGCCGTTCCTTCGGCAGAGGCGCGGATCTTCTCCATCGCTTTGGTCATCTGATCCATCGCCTGGCTGCCCTGCCCAGAGGCCTCTTTCGCCGACGCCGACAGCGCGTTGGCCTGGTCCGCGTTCCCCGCGTTGGCCTTCGTCATCGCCGACATCTGGGTCAGGCTGCTCGACGTCTCTTCCAGCGACCGGGCCTGCTCCGACGCGCCCTGCGCCACCGCCTGGCTGCTCGAGGCGATCTGCCCCGACGCCGAAGCGACCTGCTCGACCGCCACCGCGACCGACGCCATCCCGTCGTGCAGGTTATCGACCGCTGTGTTGAGCGACAGTTTGATCTTCGCGTACTCGCCCTTGTAGTCGCCCTTCATTCTCGCAGTGAGGTCGCGCGCGGCGACCTGCTCGAGCACGCTCGACGCCTCTGTCACCGGCACCACGATCGCCTCCATCACCCGGTTGAAGCCCTGCACCAGCTCGGAGTAGGCGCCTTCGAAGCGGGCCGCATCACCCCGCTTCGTCAGCTCGCCTTGCTCGGCCGCCGAGATCAGCGTCTTGGTCTCGTGCAGCAGCCCGCTCAGCGAGGTAGCCGCGGCGGCGAAGTTCCGGGACAAGACGTCTTGCGGCGATTTCGGGATCACCTTGACGGTCAAGTTGCCGTGGCTCAACGCCTCGGCGGCCGCGGCGACGCCCTTGATGTAGTCGACCAGCTGGCGAAACGACTCGGCCAGTTGTCCCAGCTCATCGCCGCCGCGGTGGTCGATGTCCTGATCGATGTCACCCATCGAAATCCCGCTCGCCGCCGCGGTCATCTTCGCCAGCGGCCCGGTGATCGAGATCGTGAGAATGAGGCCCAGCGTCAGCGCCGCGATCATCGCCAGAATGCAACCGACCAGCACCTGGACGCGCGCCGAGGATTGGGCGGTCTTGGCCTCTGCGTCCAACTTTTCAGTGGCAACCACCTGCAGTTCCTTCACTTGCTCGAGCGAAGTCAGCATTTCCTTGATTACCGGCTCAGCCTTGGTCACGACAAAGTCCTGGAGCTTGACCAGATCACCGGCGTCCAGAAGCGTGCCCGAGTGATCGGCGGCCTTCCGCCAGACGTCGAGCTTCTGAGTGAAATCTGCCCAGGCCTTCCTGTCCGCGGGATCCATCGGGAGCTTCTCGAAGGCCACCCGACCCTTATCGATGCTCACCCAGGCCCCAGCGATCTTGCCCTTGAGCGTCTCGAAGCGGGCGACGTCTTTGACGTCGACCGCGATCTGCGCGTTTCGCAGGCTAAGTCTGATCTCGAAGATTGATAGCTCGACCGCGTTGAGGTTGGCGAGACTGGGAATGCGGTTCTCGGTGGCCTCGGCCAGCACCTCCTGGATTCGATCAATCCCTCTGACTCCGAGAAGTCCGACCGCCGCGGCGATCAGCGAGGTGACGACGAAGGCGCTCAACAACTTGGCTTTGACGGTCTTCAACATAGGTGCTCCAAAAAAAGGTGAGGGTTGGGTTGGCTTCGAAGGGAGTCAGGCAGCAGTGGCGACAGCGGCCGCGCGCTCGGACGCGGACAGCACCCGATCAATGTCGAGCAGGAAGATCACCCGCCGCTCGGCCTTGCCGACC
>Ga0335397_10003180_pt1 | contig 22147 bp, 13 predicted proteins | sample MAT04_FD_205740 | JGI IMG/M metagenome (GOLD analysis project Ga0335397, IMG submission 205740) | Freshwater microbial communities from Lake Fryxell liftoff mats and glacier meltwater in Antarctica - MAT-04 (spades assembly) (version 2) ... | reverse complement strand
TTCGGACACGTGGCGCTCAATTCGGGCGTCCTAGCGCGCGATCTCTTGCTGCCCGTCACTAGCAACAGCATTACCGAGATTTCGATCGCCTCGGGCTTTACGCTCACTAATCCAGGGGGCGGCACATTAACGGCCAATGTTCCCGGGCCGGGCGATAAACAATCGTCGGGGCCGGGCTCTTTTGTCAACAACGGCTCGTTTATTAAAACGGGACCGAATCGCTATTATTTGAGCATCCCGACAACCAACAACGGTTTGATCGAGGTTCAACAGAACAATCTACGGATTACCGAGACCGGCACGCATAGCGGAGCGTTTAGCGCTCTTGCCGGAACGCAGTTGGAGTTTACCGGGAATCAGACGCTACTGCCGAGCACCACAGTCACCGGCGCGGGGAGTCTACTTCTACTAAGCGGCAAATCAACCATCGACGGCGAAGTCTCGACCAGTTCCCTGCGTCTGGCCGGGGGAACGCTCGCCGGATCAGGCAACCTACACCCCGGCACGTTCTTGCTCGATTCCGGCGTTCTTGCGCGCGATCTTACGCTGCCAGTCGGAAGCAACACGATTACAGAGATTTCGGTCGCGTCAGGATTTACACTCACCAATCCTGTCGGCGGCACGTTAACGGCCAATGTACCCGGGCCTGGCGAAAAGCAATCGCCAGGGCCAGGCTCCTTTGTCAACAACGGTTCGTTTATTAAAACGGGCCCCAATCGCTTTTACTTGAGCATGCCTACGACCAACAACGGGTTGATCGAAGTTCAACAGAATAATCTACGGATTACCGAGGCCGGCACGCATAGCGGAGCGTTTAGCGCGCTCGCCGGAACGCAGCTAGAGTTCGCCGCGGCTCAGACGCTACTGCCGAGCACGACAGTCACCGGCGCGGGGAGTCTGCTCCTACTGAGCGGCAAATCAACCATCGACGGCGACCTCTCGACCAGCTCCCTGCGTTTGGCCGGGGGAACGCTCGCTGGGTCGGGCAACCTGCACCCAGCCACGTTCTTGCTCGATTCGGGCGTTCTTGCGCGCGATCTTACGCTGCCCGTCGGAAGCAACACGATTACCGAGATTTCGGTCGCCTCGGGTTTTACGCTCACCAATCCTGTCGGCGGCACGCTAACGGCCAATGTACCCGGGCCGGGCGATAAACAATCGTCGGGGCCGGGCTCGTTTGTCAACAATGGCTCGTTTATTAAGACGGGCCCGAATCGCTACTACCTGAGCATCCCGACAACCAACAATGGGTTGATCGAAGTTCAACAGACCAATCTGCGGATCACCGAGGATGGCACGCACGGCGGAACGTTTAGCGCTCTTGCTGGAACGCAGTTGGAGTTCGCCGGGAATCAGACGCTACTCCCAACCGCTAAGATCACTGGCGCGGGTAAGCTGATCGTATTGCAGGGGACGACGTCGATTCACGGAAACAATCTCAATGATTTTTCTGGTGGAACCACCGTCTTCACGGGTGGTCGAGTAGTAATCTCAGACGCTGGATCCGCGCTGGGATCGGCACAGGCGACAATTCAATCGGGGGGAGTCGTTAGCCTTGAATCGGTGGGCAACCTCAACGCGAACCAGGCGTTGGTGCAAGCTGGCGGAACGCTCGCGGTTCGAAGCGAGTTTATTCCGGCAGCAGCGATCGCTCCTGCGTCCGCGGGCACGTTGGGTATCGATACGATTGGCTTTGGGTTGCCCGTCGATCTCGCCGTGCTTGGCAATGGGTCGATGTCGCTCGGATCTTCCACGGTTGGCTCGTATGTGGCGAATACTCTCGGCCCTGGCGCCGGCGCCACCTATCGTCTTGGCGGCGGTGGTGGCACGTTAACGCTCACGCAGCCCAATGTTCTGACCGGCAACCGGCCGCTGGTGATTGTTGGGCCGGGAACCGTCGTGCTATCGGCGCCGCAGGACTTCGCCGGTGGGGTCAGCATTCAGTCCGGAACGCTCGGCCTGGGCAACGCCGGCGCGCTCGGCGTGGGACCCGTCCTGATGCAAGGCGGAGGATTGGCGGCGGTTGGATCACCGATCACTGTTGGCAACGCCATTACATTAGGCGGAAACATAACACTCAGTGGCGATCAAGATCTCACCTTCGCCGCGAACACCAAGCTCATCGGCAGCCGCACCATTACGGTCACCAACAGTGGTCTCACCACGTTCAACGCCAACATTATCGAAGACGCCAGCGGGCGAGCGTTAACCAAGGATGGGCCTGGCACACTCGTTCTACAGTCCGCAAATCTATTCTCCGGTGGACTGACTGTCCGTGGCGGCAAAGTGATTGTCGCTACCAGCCAACACTACCAGGGCAATACCTCCGTTACGACAGGGAGTACGTTGGATTTGCATGGCGATTTGAACAGCACCGGTTCGCTGATCGTTTCGATTGGCAGCGTTCTGCAAGGCGAAGGCAAGGTGACAGGCGCCACGACGATTGGCGCTAATAGCATTTTGTCGCCAGGAGCGAGCCCCGGTCAGTTCAGCTTTGGCGCCGGTCTGACGCTTCAGAATACTTCGGTGTTCAAGTGGGAACTTGGGGCACTGACGACAAGCGATCCAACGAATTGGGACCGACTTGAGTTGACCGGTGGACCGCTCAGCGTGCTGTCAGGCGCTAAACTGGAAGTCGACTTCGTGGGCTCGGCCAGCGGTCCGAATTCCGGCGCCGCATTCTGGAACAATACAAAACGGTGGGGAAATGTGATTGACCTGGGGCAATTCGCGACAAATCCCACGGGCGCGTTTCAGTTTCTTATCGACAATTCGCCTTGGTCTCAGTACGGCGCATTCAGCACCACACTTGCACAATCGGGCGCCGGAATCGATTTGGTTTGGACGCCTGTCCCTGAACCGGCAACATGGGTGCTGGCGCTCGCGGGCATCGCCACTCTCTACGGCGTTACAAAACGGCGACGCCTATCCAGATAATCCCGGTCGTCAGTAGAAGACGAGGGATTCGTGCTTAAAGTGTCAAACGCACGTGGCGCGAGCGATGTCGAGGAGACCGAGCAAGGTCTCCTCATCTCTGGATTCGCGAATGCAGGCCGAGAATCGCTGTTCGATCAACCAGCGCAGCCGAGGCGCATTCTTCGTCATTCCGCCGGACAAAACGACGGCCTGCCAATCTGTTTCCGAAAAGCGTTCTGCGAGCCGGGCATAGTTTTCGGCCAGCGAGCGATAAGCCGCCAGGAATAGCGCGCCGACATGAAGGTTGTCGGTCGTAATCCGGTCAATGCTGCCGTGGTCCCCCACCGGACTGCGAAAGAACGCCAAATCGACCTGTAGATCGGTCTCCGATACTTCCTCCACCTTCCGCTGGATTGTTTTCCATGGATCGGCGAGCGCGACCCCTTCGGCCCTCGCCAATTCCGTCAACAGATCGACAATCACATTCAGCGAACGACCGGCGGGAATATGCGTCACCGTGTCGAGATAGTCGCCGAAAAAATACTTCCGGCTCTGATAGGCGCCGGGCCGAAACGTTGGCGTCCGGCGGCTCACTTGCGAGCCCGTCGAAATATTGAGCGAGAGTTCTCCGCGCTGCAAATTCGCTCCGCGCAAGGCAGATTGCTGGTCGCCGTACGAGCCGAACAATTCGAATCTGCGGCCGGCAAGCGTTGCCGTTCCCACGCAGTCTTCCGTCAGCGAAAGAACCGGCAAGCGCACCGCACCCAGGCCGATGGATGCCAGCGCGGGGCGATGCCACTCGTCGCGCGCGAGATCGAGTAACCCGATCGCCTGCGTCGCGTGCATCGGTATCGGGCGGCCGGCGAGTTGCGCGATCGCGAAGTCCGCAACGCAAGCGGGTATCACATTACTAGGAAGCTCGCCCCGAGCGGCTAGCCAGGCGAGCAAGCTGGTTGTGGACCCCGGTTGCAATTCCCGCCCTAAGTGAATGAGCTCGCCCGTTCTTTCCCAAGTGGCGTGCAGTTGTTCGAACAACGAGCCCTCGCTGCCGTTCGACTCCAGCGTGCGCTGATCGCGCCACGAAAGATAGTTCGTCACAGGCCGGGCGCGCTCATTGAGCAGAATCAGACCACCCATCTGACCAGCAAAATAAACTCGCTTGGCCTCTGGGCTCTGCTCCATCAAGATCGAAAGGACTTCGTCGACTGTCGCGCAGATCTCGCTCGGATCGATCTCCAACCAGCCGCTCGGAATTCCACGCTTGGGCGCGGGGAAGGGGCGCGAGACCGGAGGATGCACTGCACCCGCCGCCAAATCAAGCACCGCTCCCTTGACGCTCGTCGATCCGATGTCGATCCCAAGTGCTTGCACGACACGTCCTTTATGCGTCTTCAGCGACAGCTTTATGCGTCTTCAGCGACGACGGGATTCGTCAGGGCGCCGATGCCATCGATTTCGATGGTGACGGTATCGCCTGGTTGCAGGAAGATCGGCGGCTTTCGTGCGCCACCGACGCCGTGGGGCGTGCCCGTCAGGATGACCGTTCCCGCCGCCAGCCGAGTGCTGCCGCTGAGGAACTCGATCAAAGTCGGCACGTCGAAGATCATGTCGTTGGTGTTCCAGTCCTGCATCGTCTGACCGTTCAGGATCGTGCGGATGCCCAGCGAATTTGGGTTCGTGATTTCATCCGTGGTCGTCAGGCAAGGCCCCAGCGGACAGAAGGTGGTAAACGTCTTTCCGCGGCACCATTGACTGCCGCCGAACTTCATCTGCCAGTCGCGCGCGCTAACATCGTTGGCGCAGGTGTAGCCCAGTACGTAGTCGAAGGCGCTGGCCTTCGACACGTTATGACACTCCTTCTTGAGGATAACCGCCAACTCGCATTCATAGTCGACGGCGTCGCTCTTAAGTCGACGCGGTAAGACGATGGGATCGCCAGGATTCTGTAACGTTCCGCTGTTCTTCATGAAGACGACCGGGAACTCGGGGATCGGCTGGTTGCCTTCCGCCGCGTGCTGCCGGTAGTTCAGACCGATGCAAATAATGTCGCGCGGCTCAAGCGGCGCGAGCAGTTTTGCGACTTGAGCGACTTCGCCCGTATCCTTGAGTGGGCCAAACAGATCGCCGCTCAAACGCGTGATCTTGTCATCGGGATGCAAGCGACCTAGGTTCTTTTCGCCCGTGGGCGACTGGTAACGAACAATCTTCATTTATGTCTCCGCAGATTAAATGGGCTTCAATTAATTTGGACACCAGTCAGGTCGGCCGCTCGGCGCAACTGCTCCAGAACATCGTTCGGCAGATTGATTCCTTCGACGAGCGCCCGGCGATGATGATTCCATTCCCTCTCGCCAGGCAACAGCAGACGGCCCGTGTCTTCGGCAGTGGGAGCCGAATGAATCTCGTCTATCAGCACCTTAAGACGCTGATCAAATTCGGTGGCCCCAGAGATCGCCGCCACGTCAATGACCGTGAACGATGCGTTGTGCCGTGACGGAAGGCCTGGTTCATCGAAGATCCAACTTCCCACCTGCCATGTCATTGCCCCACCGGGAAGAATGGCCGAGAGGATCTCGCACCACAGGCCGAAGCCGTATCCCTTGTGACCTGCCATCGGCGCCAGTGACGCATTCTGAGGATAGAGTCGTCCGTCGCTTGTCGGCTGACCATCTGGACCGATGAGCCAGGTCGATGGAATCGGATCGCCCCGTTGAATTGCGGCATACACCTTTCCGCCAGCCACGGCAGCGGTGGCAATATCGAGCAGAATCGGATCGCCGCCGGCCACCGGAATGGCATAAGCCAGCGGGTTGCTTCCAAGTACCGCTTTGCGGGAGCCGGGCGCAGCGACGCTTGGGATATCGTTGCCAGTTACCATCGCGATGAAGCCTTCGCGCGCGGCCAGAGCGGCGAAGTAGCCCGCCGCGCCAATGTGACCTGTATTCCGAAGTCCGACGTATGCAATGCCGAACTGCCGAGCCTTCTGCATGGCCTGCCGGATCGCGAACAAGCTACCGACTTGACCGAGCGACGACTGGCTATCGATGATCGCCCAGGCCGGGCCTTCTCGTTCGATGCGCGGCTCGGCAGTGGCCTGATAGCCGCCGCCCTGAAGTTTCTTGATGTACCCTGGCAGCAATTTGGTTCCGTGCGTGAAGACCCCCATCGCATCGGTGGTCACCAACGCTTCTGCGGTACTCTCCGCATGCGTCCCACTCATTCCGCAGGAGAGCAGCATCGCCATGACGCGTTGCTGTAGGTCCGCCATCGAAATCGCGCTCATCGTCGCATCTCCATCGGCACTAAGAGACCGCAAGGGTCTCGATTCATCCACACGCACTCCAGGCGCCGCTTGCTCTATGTCAACGATTTAACTCGCCGATGTGGCTCGCCGCACCATCTCGCAGATCTCAACCGTTCGGCGAGTAATTGCTGCTCCATCCGCCGCGTCGACACATTCCGGCGGCATGAGTTCACGTCCGATGCCGACAGCGCACGCTCCGGCTTGGAACCAGGACGTCAGCGCTTCGGCAGATACTTCCCCTAATGAAGTGGGCAACAGCTTTGACCACGGGCTTGGACCGAGGATCTGCCGAATGAAGTCAGGTCCGCCGGTGGCCCTGGCCGGGAAGAACTTGACGATCTCCACGCCAAGCTCCTCCGCCGTCGCAATCTCCGTAGCGGTCTGGCAGCCGGGGATGTACGCGATCTTTCGCCGATTGCAGAGTCGCGCGATCCCTTCGTGGAAAGAAGGTCCCACGATGAAGTTTGCGCCGTGCGCAATGTAAAGAGCAGCCGTCGCCTCATCAATGATTGAACCCGCGCCCAGGATCAATTTCGGAAGTTCCGTTGCGCAGTGGAGCGACAATGCCTTGAAGACATCGATCGCATGGTCCGCTCTGTTCGTGAATTCGAACACACCCACTCCGCCCGCCGCAACCGCATCAACGACGAGGCAGGTTGCCTTCGGATCGTGGTGATTGAAGACGGGCAAAAGCCGCTCGTCGAGGATTCGCTGGAAAACGTCAAGACGCGTGAAGCGAGCCATGCTCATTCCTGCGGTATATGTTCCGAAACCAAATGCCCCCACCGCGGCCACAATCTTTCGGCAACGCCGGGCAAAACGGGGCCGCTGCTGCCGCTCTCGCTGGCCTTTCCCGCGCGAACATCAATCGACGTTCAGACGAACTTCTACTCGACCAGACCGCGAACAACATAAAGAGGAAGCGGCGTCCCAGGCATGGCACTCGGTCTCCGCGAATGCGACGCTAAAACCTGAGCAGTGGGCGACAGAGGGAGATTGTCAGATAATCTAATCTAACCCGGGCGCCGGTCAAGCCGCCTACCAGTGCGTTGCCCTGTGCGTTGCTCCACGATCGTCCAAGTGCGACGATCGCTTCCACTGTTGCGTTGAGACGGAACTCTACGGCACATGTCGCCGGCTGGTCGTGGCGAAGTTTGGTGCTTCCCCCTCAAGCGGAGGTTAAGATGTCGCCTGGAACGGGGCAGTAACTCGATCCACAAAAACCGATACGGCTTGCAATCGAGCGAGGAGGCAGCGACGAACATGCATTCTAGTCGAACACCCATTCGGGCGAATTCTAGAACGGTCAAGTCAACTCCCCTTCTGCTGTCAGCGACGCTCATGGCGGCGATACTGGCGACGGCAGCGCTGGCAACTGCGGCGCTGGACGCTAACGACGCGCCAGCAGCGCCACCTTCCTCAGTTCCACCTCCGGCAGCGCCACCAGCCGCGCCGGCGCCGGAACCGGCGGCAAAGCCTTCGGCGCCAGAGCGACCGCGGCTCGTCGCGCAGGCGGGGCATGTCACTGACGTCACGTCGCTGGCAGTCTCGACCGACGGGCGACTGTTTGCCACCGGCAGCAGCGACGCGCGGATTGTGATTTGGGACGGACAGACCGGGCGCGAGCTGCGCGAACTACAATTACCCGCCTCGCGTCAAAACTCGGTTTCGGCGCTGAGCTTCTCTCCGGATGGCTCGATCCTGATGGCCTCGACTCCCTACGCAGACACACAGTCGGGGCCTTACGTCTGGGACGTCACCAGTGGCGACTTGATTTTGCCGTTGGCCTTGCCCAACGCCGACGATTGGGTCTTCTCGCCCGATTCGCAATCGCTGTTTGCCGGCGGCAAGCGCTGGAAACGCGCAGCAGGATCGACGCAATTCGGCGAGCCACAGGCGTTCCAAGACGACGTCCGTTGCCAGGCAATCGATCCCGCCGGAAAATGGATCGCGCTGGGCGACAGTTGGGGACGGGTGAGAATTCTGAGCGTCGCGAATCTCAAGCCGCTCACCGAATTGCAGATGGTTGCCACGCCCAACGACGCGGCAGCAGCTTCTGGCGAGGGTATCAACGCCATCGCGGTCTCGCCCGATGGAAAATGGCTGGCCCTGGGTGGACAACACGGCACAGTAGCGCTGGCCTCGACCGCAGACTGGAAAGTTGGCGAGCGACGCGCGATCAACGACGTAGTGCGGCGTTTCAGCTTTTCGCCGGACGGTAAATCGCTGGTCGTCTACGCCGCGCATGAGATCATCGTGCTCGAGTGCGCATCGGGCAAAGAAGTTCGCCGCTTTGAACGCGACCAACGCGTGCTCTCCGGGGCGTTCTCGCCAGACGGTCGCACTGTACTGACAGGCCACGCGGATCGCAACGCGCGAACTTGGGATGCTGAATCCGGCAAACTGCAGGCGATGCTGTCGGGCGCCTTCGGAGCGGTGCAGGCGGTTACGCACGCCGACGGCGGCAAGCTAATCGCCGCGCACGACACGGCCGGCGTGTTGACCCTATGGAATACTGCAGACGGCAAAATCGTTCGGCAGGCCACCACTGCAGAGCCGTTCGGCGGTCTCGGTCAGGCGCCCCCGTTCCAAGAGCCGCCGGCAATCGAGGACGCCGCGCCAGCAGCGCCACCGGCCGCGCCAGCAGCGCCACCGGCCCCGCCTGCTGCTCCACCGGCTCCCCCTGCCCCGCCAGCGCCAGCCGCTGAGGGGGACGCGGGTCCGGTCGCCAATTTAATCGCCCAGCGGCTGAGCATGGCGGACGTGTTCGACAACCTGAGCGAAGGAAATTGGGAACAGCACAACGAGCGCGGACTCCATCCCTCGCCATCGCGCGAAGCAGCGTATTCGGGCGACGGCGCCACGCTGGCCGACGCGGAAACCGCGGCCCTCTATGACACGGCGAGCGGAAAACGGCGCGACCTCACCATCGGCGCCCCCGACGTCCCCGCCGCTGGGCTACTCACGATCTCTCAGGACGGACGGTTTGCCGTGGCGGCGCTACCTACCAGCCAGTTCCTGACCCGCGAGCACTGGTTGTTCTCGTTGAAGTCAGGCAAGCCAGTCAGTCAGATTCACAAAGCGGCCTTCCTTGATGGTCCGCACGCCGCCGCCATCTCGCGAGACAACGTCTGGGTCGCCACGACTTCGCAGTTCGGCGAGCTGCGCGTCCTGGCGGCCGGAACCGGCAAGCTGCAGAAACGCGTTCAGCTCGAAATCGGCGACGGCGAGACGCTCGCGTTCTCGCCCAACGCGGCGCAGATCGCCATCAGCGCGCTCGACGGTTCCGTCAAGCTTTATGACCGCGCGAGTGGTCAGCTCGTCAAGAAACTGACCGGACACGAGGCGCCGGTGAAAGGGATTACATTCCGCGCCGACGGCCAGCGAATATTGACTGTCAGCGACGACGGCACAGCGCGGATCTGGGACCCGCGCTCCGGCAAGGAACTGCTGAAGCTGGTCGAGAAAAACGATCCGGCGCTCGTCGACGCGTTCTTTCTCCCTGATGGCCAATTCGTCGAGATCCAGGCCAGTGGCGTCACGACGCTGCGCGCTGAGCCGAACGCCAGCGAGGCGTCGGATCGCCGCCTGACGCGCCCTGGCGAACAGGTGGAACGAGTCGGCCACGACGCCAAGGGCAGCCGTGTGATCGTCTCGACCAGCAGCCCCAAGGATCGGGCGATGGAAGAACACCTATCGGGCGCTGGCTCAAAGTCTGGCCGCTTGCTGCTCGTTGACCTGACGCCCGCCAACGCCAAGGCGCTCGTCGAGCCGACGGAACTGGTGCTGCAAGACCGCAACAAGATGCGGACGTCGGCCGGCCTGTCTGGCGCCTTTGGAGCTGGTGGGCGCGAGATCGTTTCCGTCAGCAACACCGGCACTGTGCGAACCTGGAGCGCCGACGGCGTCAAAACGCGGCAGCTGGATTTAGACCCGCGCCTGCTGAACCAGAGCTTCGACACGAACACCATGGAGGATGGACGTTACTTCATGTTGTTTACCGGCGACCTGAACTGCTACGTCTGGCAGGTGGCCAGCGGTAAGCGTCTGGATCGCCTGTCGCCCAAACTTGGCGCGCTGTCGATTTCGCGCGACGGTCGCCTGGCCCTTGTTGGTAGTGAGCTGGACGAGAATCAGCCCCTCGCGCTATTCGACCTGGCCACAGGCCGCATTTTGCAGAACTATCCGAACGCCAAGAACGGCGCGATCTCCCCCGATGGACGGCTGGTCTTCACCACCCCGCTCGATGGCACGGTGCGGATACTTCAGGCCGCCAGCGGCAGAGAGACGCGGCGCATTCGCGTGGCCGACAAGCCGAATGTCTCAGGCGATTATTTTGTGAACGGCCTGACGTGCTCCCCTTCTGGCAAGTTGCTGGCAACGCGCGACGAGAACGGGCTGAAGATCTGGGAGATAGGCTCCGGCAAGCTTCAATGCGATCTGGAACGTCCGCAGGTCATTGTGGCGGGGCAAGTGGATCGCGCCGAATTGAGGCCGACTGACGTGCTGCAATTCTCCTTTTCGGCCGACGAGCGCTGGCTAGCGGCGACAACGTTCTCGCGCCAAGTGCTGATCTGGGACGCCAAGACGGGCAAGATCGACCGCGTGATTGACACGCCCGCCGTTACCTTGGGAGAAGTCAGCTTCTCGCCCGACGGCAAATTGCTGTTGCATGCGGGCGCGGATGATTCGCTCTATCTCTGGGAGCGCGAAACCGGCCAGCTCGCCTGCCGCCTGTTGATGCTCGACGACCAGAATTGGGCCGTCGTCGATGGCGCCGGTCGATATGACGGCGCTGCCGGCGGTGATGTCCGCGGTTTGCACTGGGTCGTCAAGAGCGAGCCGATCGATCTCGATCAGCTCAAGGAACGTTATTACGAGCCGGGCCTACTCGGCAAAAAGCTCGGCACGATCCAAGAACCGCTGCGCGACGTGGAAGCCTTTAACACCTTGAAACTAGCGCCGCGAGTGACGCTGGGCACGGCGGCAACGGACAAGCCGAACTGGAAGTTGCAACTCGATAATCGAGGAGGCGGAATTGGCCGCGTCGTCGTTAAGCTCAACGGCAAGGAGATCAACGCCGACGCGCGCGGCGCAAACGCCGACCCCAACGCCGAAGCGGTCCAGGTTCCCATCGAACTGCCACTGGATCACCCATTGATTGCTCCGGGCAAGCGCAACGTGGTCGAAGTTGTCGCGTATAACCAGGAAGGCTATTTACGAAGCCGCGGCCTCGATCTGGCGTTCGATGCGCCGGAGCCGCCGGAAGAGCAGCGCCCCCAAGTTTGGTTGATCGCCGCCGGCGTCTCCGACTATCGCGGCGACGCGCTCGACCTGCGCTACGCTGCTAAGGACGCGGAGGACATGACCGCGGCCTTTTCGATCGCCGCGAAACGGCTCTTCGGCGCCGATCGAGTTCACGCGACCATTCTGAGCTCCGCCAGCAGCGATGATGCCTTGCGTCCGACGCGCGAGAACCTGGTCCGCGCGTTCGAGGCGGCCAGGAAAGCACAGCCGATCGACATTCTGGTCGTCTACCTGGCCGGCCACGGCGTGACGCATGGCGGACAGGACGGAGACTTCTATTATCTATGCGCCGACGCCCAAAGCAGCGACCTGCGCGACGCCGACGTCCGCGATCGAGTGGCGATCTCGAGCGCCGGGCTGACGGAGCTGATCAACCAGGTCCCTGCGCTCAAGCAGGTCCTGATTTTGGACACTTGTGCCTCAGGCAGGCTCATTGAGCAACTGACGGAGAAGCGCGAAGTCTCTTCGAGCCAGACCCGCGCGCTCGAACGTCTGAAAGACCGCACGGGCGTTCACGTGTTGGCCGGCTGCGCGGCCGACGCTGTAAGTTACGAGGCCTCGCGCTACGCGCAGGGCGTATTGACGTATAGTTTGTTGATGGGAATGCAAGGCGCGGCGCTGCGCGAGGATGAGTTCGTTGACGTCGAGCGATTGTTCGGCTATGCGGCAGACTCCGTGCCGACGCTGGCCCGCGATATTGGCGGCATTCAACGCCCCACCATCGCTACGCCTCGCGGCGGATCGAGCTTCGACGTCGGGCAGATGGCGACCGAAGATCGAGCGCAATTGCATCTCTCGCCGGTGCGGCCTCTGGTCGTGCGGAGCGTCTTCCAGGAAGAAACCAGCTTCGACGATGTGCTAGGCTTGAGCAAACGCGTCGACGACGATGTCCGCGCCCGATCTGCCGAAAAAGATGCCCGCCTCGTCTTCGTCGATGGACGCGATCTGCCGAATAGCTTCCGCGTTGTCGGACGCTACCAGACAAAAGACGGCAAGACGACCGTCAACGCCAACGTCTTTCAGCAGCAAAAACAGGTCCGCAAGTTCACCGTCACAGGGGATGAGAAAAAACCGGACGAGCTCGCTCGCAACCTGGCGGCGGAGCTTGAGAAATCCATTGTGACGGCGCCGGCCAAGTAGTGCAGCGGCTCAGGAATCGCCGAATGTCGACCTCTATTCAACCGTTCGCAGTCCGCGGCGTCTTGACGTTGCTGGTGCTCGCTTGTTGCAGCGCTTGCTCGCGTCCGCCGGCCACGATCGATGGCCACGCGGCCCAGCAAGCTGCGGGCGGACGTCATGCGCTGCTCGTCGGCTGCGGACAGTACGAATTGGGCGAGGCCTGGCGCTTGTATGGGCCGGAAAATGATGTCGCGCTGTTTGGCGAATTACTCCGACGCCAGTTCGGTTTTGCCGACCGTGATATCGTTAAGCTTGTGGCAGCTGGCGGCCCTCGCCGGCGGCCGACCCGCGAAAATATCGAGCGCGAGTTCGCGGCCCTCGGCGAGCGAGCGCGGCCTGGCGATCAAGTAGTCATCCTACTGGCGGGGCACGGCTCGCAGCAGCCTGACCAGCAGCCACCATTGGCCGACGACCCAGAGCCTGACGGCAAGGACGAGGTATTCCTGCCGGTCGACGCCGGCAAACCGGTCGCGGGCCAATCGAACATCCCACGCGGCATTGTCGACGACGAACTGCATCTCTGGCTAAAGCGAATCGCGGCTCGTGGCGCTGAGGTGTTGATCGTATTCGACGCTTGCCACTCCGGCACCGCGATGCGCGGCGCTAGCGACGAACGAATGCGAGAGATCCCAGTCGAAGCGATCTTCTCCGCAAGCGCCGTGGCGGAAATGGTGGAGCGCGAGGAGCAGCAAGGCGTCGGCCGTGGCGTCGCAAGACCGAGCGGATGGGAAGTTGACGCGCAGCTGCCGAACGTCGTCGCTCTTTACGCTGCGCAGGCGCACGAGACGGAACCGGAACGCCCGCTGCCGCCTGGTGGCGACGATCACGGCCTGCTGACGTTCACGCTGTGCGAAGTTCTGACGCAAGAACCCGGCGTCCGCTATCGCGATCTGCCGCAGCGGATCTTCGACGCCTACACGCGCACGGGCAAGCCCCGCCCGACGCCATTCGTCGAAGGCAAAGACCTCGATCGCAGCGTATTGGGGATCGAGCGCCGCCGCGCGCCGATCGAACTGAGCCAATCCGCAGACGGCCATGCGCGCGTCAATGTCGGCCGCTTGAACGGACTGACGGAAAATTGCGTGCTGGCGGTTTTTGCGTCCGAGGCCGATCCGGCGCGCGACGCACCGCTCGCCCACGCGAAGATCGAATCTTGCGGCGTCACCGAGTCGATCGTGACGCCTGTCGCGCAGAATGGGGCGCCGACGCCGACTGCGCTTCCCAAACAGGGGCGTTGCGCCGTAATCGCGCTCGATTATGGCGACCTGAAGGTCGCGATTTTTGTCAATCGCGAGGGGCAGCCGGGGCAGAACTCTTTAGCTGCTGCGCTCGACGCGCTCGCCACGGAGCTCGCCTTGCTGGCGTCTCGGCCGGGCGCGCTCCACCGGATCGCACTGCAACTGAGCGACGCGACCTGGGTTTTGCAAGCGCGCGGCGGCCGCTTAGAACTGCTCCCCGCGACCGCTGCGCTCGTCAAAGACGACACCGACCTGCCGGTTGGCATTACGCCGCTGCCGCTGGTAGATTCTGATCCGACCAAGGAAGTCGTCGGATACTTACAGCAAATCTATCGGGCGCAGAACTTGCTTCGCCTGGCCAGTTGGCGCGCGGAAGAGTTGGTCAAATCGGACGCTGCATCTTCCGACGGCTGCCAGGCGCGTTTGGAAATGTTGCAATTCGCCAGCAAGGCCGACGCGGAGGGAAAATTCTTGGACTGGCAAAACGGTCCGCCGGCGCTACGGTCGGGCGATCTCGTCTGCTGGCGCGTAACGAACACTGGAACGAGCGCCCTCGACATTACGCTGCTGTTCGTCGACAGCCAATGGACAATCACGCCCGTCTTTCCGCGCCCCGTCGCGCTCGACCGCGCCAATCGCCTACGTCCGGGCGAGCATTATCAGACCGCGGCCGCGACGATCAACGCTAAGACGCTGGGGGATGAGCACATTGTGTTGATCGCCGTAGGTGCGAGCGGCGCGCAACCCGTCGACTTTACGGCGCTGGCTGAACAGAGCTTTCAACTTGCTCAAGAGAAAGAGCAGGCCACTCGCGGCGCCGGGCCTCGCCCACTGGATTCGCCCCTGGGTAGGTTGCTGCGGTATTCGAGCTATGGTTTTCAGGAGGGCGTCCGCCGCGGTCAGGACGCCGCCGACATTCAGCAAAGCGCATTGCGCGCCGTTTCCTGGCGAGTCCTGCGAGACTAGGACGACATAGGCTCGCTTTTTGCCGGCGGTTGGCAATATTGGTAAGCTCGAAGTCAGCACGCGCGCAGCCGTCGATCGGCCGAACCAACGCGAGACCATTTCAATGAATCCGCCGCCAGCCAGCGAACCCGAGCCGGGCAACGCGCAAACCGCTCAGCAATGGATCGACGAAGCGACGGCGCGGTTCACCGCGGCCTGGGACAACTGGCAGAGCGGACCGCCGCCAGGCATGAAATCGTTCGTTGCCGATCTGCGAGTCGAGCAGCGCTCGTTGTTGCTCCCCGCGCTAGCGCTCGTGGATATTGAATGCCGCGCGCGCCGCGCGCTCCCGTACAGCTGGCTCGATTATACGCGAGAGTTTCCGGAGTTGGCCGAGTACGAGCTCGATCCGGCCTCGTGCCTGCGCCCCGCCAGGGCGAGCGCGACGGACGAGGCGGGGATCGCGACGCGAGTCTTCACGGGCCCAACCATCGACACAGCGCCCCCGGATATGCCGCCGTGGATCGGCAAGTATCGCGTGGTCGCGCAGCTCCCTTCGGGCGGGCAGGCCGATTTGTATCGGGCGGTCCATCCGAGCCTGCACAAGGACGTTGTAATCAAGCTGCTGCGCAATGAAATGACGCAAGACCCATTTCACCAGGAGTTGCTGGCGAAGGAGGGCCGTCTGCTGGCGGCGCTCGACCATCCGAACTTGGCGCGAGTTTACGACGCCGACGTTCACGAAGGGCGTCCTTACCTGGTCATTGATTTCATCCCTGGGCAAACGCTCGAGCAATATGCGGCGTCGCGCAAGCTCTCCGTTGAACGTTCCATGGCGATTGTGGCCACGCTGGCCCGGGCGGTCGCCGCGGCGCATCAACAGGGAGTAGTCCACCAGGACATTACGCCGCGCAATGTGCTGATCGACCAGAACGGACAGCCACGGCTGATCGATTTCGGTCTGGCGATCGTGAACAACGCCTGGCAGCAGAGCGAGCCGGTCGCCGGTGGCACGGCGCTGTTCATGTCTCCGGAGCAAGCCCGCGGCGAAACGGTGAAGCTCGATCCTCGGACCGACGTCTTCGGATTGGGCTCGATCCTCTATTTTCTGCTTTCAGGACATCCCCCGTTCGAGGCCGGCCCGCGCGGCGGCGCGCTCGACAGGGCCCGCCGCTGCGACGTTGACGTCTCCCCGTTGACGACCGCTGGCGCGCCGCGCGCCGCACGCCTCCTCTGCCAGCGCGCGCTGGCCAACGCGCCGTCTGCTCGCTACGCTACTGCCGAGCAGATGGCCCAAGCGATCGAGCGATTGCTTCGCTGGCGTCGAGCGCGGATGGCTCTCCCGCTCGTTGCTACCACAGTGGCCGTCTTGCTGCTCGTCGGCGCAGTAGCAGTCTGGTCACGCCCCTTGCCGCCGGTGAACGGCGCGATGAACGTCAAAGTCCAACGGGCGTCGCGTGTGGAGCCGGTCGACGCCAGCGTGGCGCCACTCTTGACGGGCGAGACGTTCAACCTGCACATCGTAGCGCCGGCCGGCGTGTATGTGACGCTGTTTGAAATCAACGGCTTGGGAGCGCTCGGCGAATTGAAACGGTGGCCCCCTGCAGCGCAAACGCAGGACCTGTGGTTCCCCGGCACGCTCAAGCAGCCGGCCGGCACCGAAGTGCTGTTTGTCTGCATGCGGCGCAAATCAGCCGTTACGCTGGACGAAGTCGCTGCGCTTTGGCCTGCGCGGGCCGGTTGGCCAACTTTGCCGGAGAACGCACTCTTGGAGATCGATCGCGAGCGCGTTCGCAATCCAGAGCGAGACGTCAACCCAACCGATCCGCGCGCCGACGCGCTGGTCGATATCCACGAGCGACTCAACGCGCTACGCAGCGAACTAATTAAGCACTGCGACGAAATGCGTGGCCTGGCCTTTGTGCAACAATCGCGAGAATGACACAGCCGCCAGTTTCCGTGCTTCCGATCGGTGGCACCATAATGTCCTGCCAAGAATCGAACTGAAATCACAGCATCCATCCGTAAACTGAATCCACAACGGTCGTTCCATTCAAATCTGGGCATCTGTATGCGATTTTTCCTTGCGTCGATCTTAGTGCTGGTGTTTTACGTCAATCTGACTGCCGGCGAACTGCCCGATATCCTGTGGATCACGTGCGAGGATATCGGTCCCCACCTGGGTTGCTACGGCGATGGCTACGCCACGACACCGAACCTTGACGCGCTGGCCGCCAAGGGGATGCGGTATACGAATGCGATATCGAACGCGCCGGTTTGCGCGGTGGCGCGCACCACAATTATCTCGGGCATTTATCCGCCGTCGATCGGCGCGGATCACATGCGGTCGCTCGTCAATCTGCCCAAAGATTTTCGCATGTTTCCGCATTTCTTGCGCGACGCCGGGTACTACGCCACGAACAACAGCAAGGAAGATTACAACCTGGAGAAGACTGGCCGCGTTTGGGATGTATCCAGCCGCAACGCGCACTGGAAAACTCGAAAGCAGGGCCAGCCGTTTTTTGCCGTGTTCAATCTGACGATTTCGCACGAGTCGCAGATTCGGAATAAGATCGAAGAGTCGAACCGGATCCACGATCCAGCGAGGGCGCGCGTGCCGGCCTATCATCCGGATACGCCGGAAGTGCGGCGAGATTGGGCGCAATACTACGACCGGATCACGATGATGGATCGCGAGGCGGGCGACAACCTCCAACAACTTCAAAAGGCAGGACTGTCGGACAACACGATCATCTTCTTCTACAGCGATCATGGTTCCGGCATGCCACGCAGCAAGCGATCAGCTTGCAACTCGGGCTTGAATGTGCCGTTTATTGTGTACTTTCCTGAGAAGTGGCGGCATTTGGCGCCGAAGGATTATCAACCAGGTGGCGCCTCAGATCGGCTCATCAGTTTCATTGACTTAGCTCCGACCGTGCTGAGCCTGGCAGAGATCAAACCGCCGGAATGGATGCAAGGAGCCCCTTTTTGTGGGAAGTACGAGGCGCTCGAGCCGGAATTCAGTTTTGGTTTTCGCGGTCGAATGGACGAGCGGTACGATCTGGTGCGCAGCGTGCGCGACAAACGCTACATGTACGTTCGGAACTACATGCCTCACCGCATCGCTGGCTAGCATGTGTCGTACATGTTCGACACGCCGACAACTCAAGTCTGGCATCAGCTTTTTGAACAAGGAAAACTCAACGCTGCCCAGTCGACCTTTTGGCAAACGAAGCCCGTTGAGGAACTCTATGATTTGAAGACGGACCCGGATGAAGTGAACAACCTTGCGGGCCTCGATAAATACCGTGAAGTAGTCGCCAATATGCGGGATGCGCAGCAGCAGTGGGAAAGGCGAATCAAGGATGCGGGCTTCCTTTCCGAATGGGAGATCCATTCGCGGTCCAAAGGATCATCGCCGTACGAAATGGGACATGACGCCAGGCAATACGATTTCGAAGCCGTGTTCGCAGCTGCGAATCTGGCCAGTTCGTTGCGAGAGGCCGATTTACCCGAAATTGCCAAGCTGCTTCACAGCAACGATCCGGCCGTTCGGTATTGGGGCGCAATCGGACTTCTGGCCCAGGAGAAGAAAGGCGTTGCCATCGGGCATGACCAACTTGTTGACGCTCTGAAAGATGCTTCACCGATCGTTCAAATTACGGCTGCTGAGGCAATCGGCCGCTTCGGGACGCCTCAGGACACGGCCGCCGCGTTGAAAGTGCTGCTCCATTACGCTCAGCCGGAGGCCGATGCGTATCTTTCCATGGCGGCCTGGAATTCATTGGATTATCTGGACGAGCAGGCACAATCCGCCGCGCAAGAGATCCACGATCTCTCCCCGGCCCCTAAGAATCCGCCGCCCCGCTATGGCGATTACGGTAAGAGATTAAAACAGGAAACGATCGTCGATTTGCACTAGTCGTATGTGCCCGGGCCAGCACTCAGCACAAGACCGAGCGCTCCAAGTAGACGTCCTTCTAAAGTAGGGCTTCGCTAAGAAACGGATCTACACCGAGAAGGGGTCGGGCGCGTCGCACCAACGACCGGGACTCGAACCGTGACTCTCAAAACGATGAGACGGCGATGTATTGGTTGTCTGGCGGCCGGATCAAGTGGGACGATCGGCGCCGCATCTCGCGACGGTGTTATCTACGGACCTAGCTGCCTGTTGAAAAACGCCGTCGTGGCGTTTTTCAACCTCGCCCGGCGCAAAGCAAAGCTTCGCGAGGCTCGCAAAATAACGACTTACGTCGCTATTTTGTCCTCACATCCATGTGAGGTCGCAGCCTGTCGAGAAAATCAACAGGCTGCTAGACGTCTGCTGTCGTTCCGCTGCATCCGTCGCGGTGTGAAAAACGGTCGTCCGCCAAAATCCAACAACGTTCGCGCTCGTCCGTCATCTAGAACATTCGAGAGTGGCTATGAATTGGCTACATTTACGCTGCAAATCCCAGCCTGTTAGCGCTGCATTTAGCGCGCAAAAATCCCCCGCAAGTCTTTGCAGGGGTGAGAGATCCAACTAGAGCGGAGGGCAAGGGCCTGATTTCGACTTGCCCTGCGCGCTGCTCCATAGTCGTCCGCCTGCGCCTATCTCGTACACCGTTGCGTGGTTCGGGCGACGGCCCGTTTCCGCGACTGTTCGCCTCGTGTGCCGCGGTCCGGCCCTTTGGCTACAAAATCGCTTCTTACGAAACCAGTTCATGTGTTCAGGCGATCTGAAGCATTTGATGAAAGACGGTAAGCGTTTCAGGAAGCACACTCCGCTAGCCACGACGTGACCGACCGTGCAGCTCATCACGGTAGCCATGCCAAGCAGATCACAGTGGCGCCACAAATGGTCGATAAACTGGGCTCCCGATAATCTAGGCCGTTCCCACGGGTTTATGGGACTTCGGGGGCCGCACGGTACGGCGTGTAGCCGTAATACTTGGGCCGATCGTCGAGCCGCACATGCAACCACGACACACCCGCGCCTGCCGTGCTGAGCCAAACAGGGCTGATGCCGAGGCGACGTTGCATTGAAGTGCCGACGGCGACCCATAGGGCATGTCTCTGCGGCTCGGGGGCGTGGCGCACAAATGCCCCGATATGGCCATAGGCTGACGCTGGTCCGTTCGGACTCGGCACGACCATAATTGCGTCTCTACCCAGATTGGTAAACTCGATCACCGATCCCGGTGCCACTCCGTGAAAATGCTCGGTGAATGCGTCTGGGTCTGGGTCTCGTGCTAACCCAGGGCTGTCCAGAAGGACGAACTCGAATGGTCGATTTGCGATCGAAGCCGTTATCGGCGGCGTTTCCCATCGAAATGCAGCGAACGGCGAATTTGCCAATAGGCCACTAAATAAGGACCGAAAGTCCGCGTCATTTGTCCAACGACGAAGAACTTCAAGGTATGAAACGGGAGACGAATTGAGATCTAGGGCGACTCTGATTACGCGACCACTTGTCAATTGCTCCGTCCGAGTGGTCCACATTCGCCATCGTTCCCGAAATCAAGTTTCTCGGGCCGTCATTCCCGGCTTGAGCCCCTCAGGCCGGGATTCTACCAGCAAGCGTCACTTATCGCACGGGTTTCCAGGAGACGCGAGGGATGTCGGAAAACCGTGGTTTAATGACGTTTCCCATGCGCGACGTCTTTCCGGGACTATCGGTCACATTCCGCACGTCGCTCACCGGGCAGCAATCACCGGTGTTTCGCTTCCAATGCAGGATGAAAGCGGTCGATTGTGGACAGCTCACGCCCTCCTTACGCCCTCCGATGGCAGCACATTCGGAGAAGCGGACCCAACGGGTTGGCTCGTCGACCGGCCGAAACTGCTCAAGGCGCGGAGGATTACCTGGCATTGCGATCATCGACACCTACAATGTGACTTGCGACAACTAGCCGCCTGCGTGTTAGGCCGCAATTCTGCGGTCTACAGGTGATGGGGCGAAATTTCCTATATCCAGGTTGGCCAGCAACAGATGTCATGATCGAACGTCGCCCAGTAATCCGTCATATTGCCACGTTTTACGACAGCCCAGTGATCGCGGTGGCCGACTTCGAGCGATACGTGCAGATCTGGGACATCGACTCGCAGCGTCGAATTGCAGACCTTGAAACTACACTCGACTTTGGTGGCAACCGTCTCGCGATCACCCGCGACGGGCAGCACTGTGCGGTCGGCGCCTACCACATCCACGGGGTAGCACTTTACGAAACCAAAGACGGTACGGAAGTGTGGCGTCGAAAGGACCTGAAGAAAGTTCAGTCGATCCGCGCTTCTGTGGATGGACAGCGTCTTTTATGCGGATTCGAGGGCAAGTCGTTTGAACTGCTCGACGTGAAGACGGGTCGATCGAAACCGTCATTGCGGGGCGTCAAAGACGTATTCGAGAGCGTATACGATGACCTTATGATCATCGATACAAAAGGGCGTGATTTCAAACTGGCTAACGCCGCAAACAAACAGATCGCAACCGTCCCACGGACAACATTTGCTGCACTTGGCTTTGCATTTGCCCCAGGAAAGTTATGTATCACTGAAAGCGGTGGCTCGACACGCTGCTACGACACACGCACTGGGAAAGAACTCTGGGAACACAATCCGGGCAATGGTATTCATGCACTCGATCTCACTTACGACGAATCCACACAGATGTTTGCGGCAATCACTTGGCCCTACCAAAAGGGTGGCGAGCATCAGCTCGTCACCTTGCATCCCGATGATGGCGAGGCCGTGCGCAGAACTGCAATCACCGGCGCACATGAGTTTGCCTTTTGCAGTAATGGTTCAGCTTTTATTACCTCTGATGGCAAGATCAGAAATACAGCAACCGCCGAAGTGAAAGGCGTTCTCAACTTTTTCCCGTTTACCGAGAAAGCTTGCTAGCCAAGCGGTGAACCGGAGCCGCCGATGGGTTTGACCGATGCGTCTTACCGATCCACGCTTGCCTACTTCCGTAATGCTCCCAATGGGCAGCCGGCGTCCACCGACGCATCAAAACGGCGCCGTGAGGCCAAGCCATAAAAGGTTCCTTTTACGGCTCTTACCGCCGCAAGTCGTAAGAGCTACAACTCTTCGGGCAACGAGCTCTGAGAACTCATCTTGCAATTCAAAGTCCCGCATCGCCGTCAAAACGGAGGTTTTCGATTCTGTAGCATCTGCCAACCCCGCTGCCGCGGCGCCGCGCAGCAGCACCGTGCGCAGACGTCTCTTTTGTTGAGCTGTCAGCCGACAAAGGGGAACGTGCTGCGGCTTGGCGCGCAAT
>Ga0335397_10003177_pt1 | contig 22152 bp, 24 predicted proteins | sample MAT04_FD_205740 | JGI IMG/M metagenome (GOLD analysis project Ga0335397, IMG submission 205740) | Freshwater microbial communities from Lake Fryxell liftoff mats and glacier meltwater in Antarctica - MAT-04 (spades assembly) (version 2) ... | reverse complement strand
ACCACGGCGTGGCGCTCGCGCTGCAGGCCGAGCGGATCGGGCTGACGATCACCGTCGACACCCGCACCAAGGAGCTCTGCGAGCAGACCGGCGTGCCGAGCGTGGCGGCCGAGGACCTGCGCGGACCTGTCACCCGCAGGACCCTGCACGAGCGGGTCAAGCGCTTCGACGGGGCGCGGCCTACGACGAGTTGCGCGCCAGCAAGGCAGCGACGTACGTCGACTTCCTGACGGGCAACGGCATCGGCCCAGCGCCCTACCTGTTCGGCCTGGCCCGCCGCTCGCCGGCGGTGCCGGTGCCCGTCCCGTCCTGACCTGCCCGTTCTCGTCGCGGGACACGTCGACCATGCCGGCGACCTCGTGGCCGGCACCGGACGGGCCCGGCTACCAGACGCGCGCCTGCACACCCCGGCGGTGCGCAGGACAGACCGGCGGCCTAGCCTCGCGGCATGTCCTACGTCGCCATCAACGTCCTCACCGTCCCCGAGGGCGGCGGCAGCACGCTCGAGGAGCGCTTCGCCGCGCGTCAGGGGTCGGTCGACAGTGCGCCCGGCTTCGAGCACTTCGAGCTGCTGCGGCCGCTAGAGGGCACCGACGACTACCTGGTCTACACGCGCTGGCGCAGCGAGGCCGACTTCACCGCCTGGCGCAGCTCGCAGTCCTTCGGTCAGGGCCACGGCCAGGCCAGCGGCCGCCCCGAGGGCGCTCGTCCGGCCGCGACCGGGTCGATGATCTGGGCCTTCGAGGTGGCCCAGCGCTCGAGCGCCCGTCCGTCGGCGCACGAGGACATCACCGGGGTCGTGAGCACCGACCCGGGTGCCCACCAGGACCAGGTCGTGCCGCTGCAGGACGAGGGCGAGCCCGGCGTCGCCTAGCGCCTGGCCGTGCGCAGGAACTCGAGCAGTGCCGCGGCGGTCGCCTCCGGCTGCTCCACGGCCGGGGAGTGCACGGCGTCGGCGATCACCCGGTGCTCGGCGTCGAGCCGTCGGGCCATCTCGGCCTGCAGCTCAGGCGACCACGCGTCGTCGTGCTCGCCGTGCAGCACGAGCACCGGCAGGCCGGTCTCACGTAGGGCGTCGACGCGGTCGGGCTCGCCGGTGAGGCCCTCGGCCATCCCCAGCAGGCCCTGGGCGCTCGAGGCCAGCATGCGGTCGCGCAGGAAGTCCTGCACCGACGCGTCGAGAGCCAGGAACCTGGCGTCGGCGGCGTTGAGCTGGTCCATCACCTCGACCAGCGCCGGCATCCCCTGCTCGAGCAGGGGGCGCATCAGGCCGACGACCACGACCCGCGGCCCGGTGAGGCCGGCCGGGCCCGAGCTCATCAGCACCAGCGACGCGAACGCCTCCGGTCGCCGGAGCGCCGCGGCGCGGGCGACGAGCCCGCCGAAGCTGTGGCCCACCAGGTGCACCGGGCCGTCGTCGAGCGCGTCGACGACGGCGAGCAGGTCCTCGGCCAGCGCCTCGACGTCGTAGGCCTCGAGCGCGTCCGGCCCGGGCGACTGGAACTGGCCACGCTGGTCCAGGGCGACGACGGGGTGACCCGCCTCGGACAGCGGCGCGAGCAGGAGCCGGAAGTCCTCCTTGCTGCCGGTGTAGCCCGGCACCAGCAGGACCGTCTCGCGGCGCTCCCCGGCGGGGTCCCGGCGCAGGGCCGCCAACGGGCCGCGGGGGACCTCGACGAGGGTGAACGTGACCGCGGGGTCGTCGAGCACGGGATGCAGCGTCATCGGGTGCAGGGTCATCAGGGCAGGTTAGGTGGAAGGCCGGTCGCGGGCCGTGGCGTGCAGCCGGACATCCCCCAGGGTTCCGTCGCTGAGCTCGGCGGTCATGAACGTGCAGGTCGGCTGCCGCCGCCGGTCGGTCGGCGAGCCGGGGTTCAGCAGGCGCATCCCCGCGGGCGTGATGGTGTCCCACGGGATGTGGCTGTGGCCGAAGACCAGCACGTCGACGTCCGGGTGGTCGCGGTCGGCACGCACCTCCCGACCTGCGCTCGTCCCGGTCTCGTGCACGACGGCCACGCGGATTCCCTCGACGGTGGCGCGGGCGACCTCGGGGAGCCGGGCGCGCAGCTCCGGCCCGTCGTTGTTGCCCCAGCAGGCGAGCAGGGCGCGTGACCGCGCCTCGAGCCGGTCGAGCAGGTCGACAGACACCCAGTCACCTGCGTGCACGACGAGGTCGGCGGTGTCGACCTCGTCCCACACCTGCCCGGGCAGGTCACGGGCGCGCGAGGGCAGGTGGGTGTCAGCGATCAGCAGCAGGCGCACGCCGACCAGTCTGCGTGCATCACGCAGGCGGAAACGCGCTCTTCCTGCCACACGCATCCGTGATCAAGGGGGTTCCATGTCCGCCCGTCCTGCTCGCACCCGCACGCTGTCCGCGCTCACCGCCGTCGGGTTGGTGGCGGCGCTGGGGCTCGCGGCTCCTGCCTCGGCCGCGCCGCCCGGGCCCGTCCTGCTCGAGGGTGGACTGATCGTCCCGCTGCAGCTCGCGGCCGGTCCGGGGGGCAAGGCGCTGTACGTCAACGACGCCGCCGCCGACGGTTCGGTCCTGCGGGTCGACCTCCGGCACGGCCGCGCCACCGAGACCGTCGCGGCCGGGATCGGCGCCTCCGGCATCGCGCTCCAGGGCCAGCAGGTGCACGTGGTGCGCACCGCCGGTGGGGACGGATCCATGGAGCAGTCGCCGACGTACCTCTCCAAGATCACGCCGCGGGGAGCGGTCGTCGACCTGGCCGACCTGCTCGCCTACGAGCGGGCCAACAACCCCGACGGGCAGCCGCCCGGGATGGACGCCGAGTCCAACCCCTACGACCTGCTCGCCTACCGTGGCGGCTTCATCGTCGTGGACGCCGGGGCCAACGCGCTGCTGCGGGTCGCGCCGAACGGCAACCTGAGCACGCTGACAGCGCTGCCGCTGATCACCGAGGGCGCCTGTGCGGCGGCGCCGAACCAGGGCGGGCTGCTGGGCTGCGACCCCGTCCCGACCGGCCTGGCGCTTGGCCCTGACGGCTTCCTCTACGTCTCCGGGCTCGGCTCCGAGGTGGTCGGGCAGCTCTGGAAGATCGACCCGCGTACTGGCAAGATCGTCGCGTCGATCGGTGCCGGCATCCCGCGGCCTCCCACCGCGCAGGGTGGTCCCGTGGGCTTCACCGACGTCGCGGTCGCCGCCGACGGCTCCATCCACGTCAGCTCGCTGTTCACCGACCAGGTTCTGCGGCTCTCGCGCGGCACGTGGACGTCGGCGACCATCGCGGCACCGACAGGGCTGCTGTGGCTCGACGGGACCCTGTACGTCGCGTCCGCGCCGGCCGTGACCGGGGGCAACCCGCTCGCCGGTGGCGTCTACACCCTTGCGGCGGGGGCCTTCTCATAACGGGTCCTACACCCGGCTGAGGAGCTCCACGACCGGGAGCCGGTCGACCATGAGGTCGGTCACCCCGGCCAGCCGGCCGCACTCGACGCACCGCGCCCCGACGGCGACCCACTCCACGTGGGCGCCGTCGGGCAGGTGCAGGCCCACGGCCACCTCGCAGATCGAGGTGCCGCAGCCACCGCACGCCACCATCTGCGGGTGCGTCCAGCGCTCGTCGGAGTCGAGCATTGCCACGCTCGTCCCGCAGGCCAGGCAGCGCCGACGGGCCAGGCCCGAGCCGGCGTCGGCCTCGACGTAGAACCAGGTGGCGCTCAGCGGGGCGTGCTGGGCGCAGGACAGCTGCACGACCTCGTGGACCTGCGGCGCCCCCGGCAGGGCCAACAGCCAGGACCTTAGGTCCTCGACGTCCTCGCCGGTCGGCGCGCCGGCCACCGTCCTGATCACCATGGCAGTGGTGTCGGCACGGCGACCGGTCCACCTGAAGCGACCGCGGCCCGCCTACTCGGCCGAGGTCGTCGGGGCGCTCGCGTCGCCGGCAGCGTCGCCGCCCTCGCCGGTGCCCCGACCCCGGCCGCGTCCGCCTCGACGGCGGCGCGGACGCGCGGCGCTGTCGCCCTCACCCGCGGCGGGAGCTGCCGAGATGTCGGGGCCGTTCGCCGTCGCCATCTCGGCGGCCGCGCCGCCGCCACGGGTGCGGCGGCGGGTGCTGCTGGTGCGCTTGGGCAGCACGGGCGTGTCGTCGGCGCCGTCAGAGGGAGCGCCGTCACGCGGCGCGTCGCGGCCGCCGTCACGCCCACCGGAGCGACCGCCGTCCCGGCCCCCGTCACGCCCGCCGTCGCGGCCGCCGGCCGCGGGCTTGCGCCGGCCGGTCTCGCCGAGGTCCTCGACCTGCTCGGCGTCCAGGCCGGCGCGGACGCGGGCCGAACGCGGCAGCGTTCCCTTCGTCCCGACGGTGATGCCCTGGTCGCTGTAGAGGTGCGGGGAGGAGCTGTAGGTCTCGACCGGCTCGGGGAAGGTCAGGTCGAGGGCCTTGTTGATGAGCTGCCACTTGGGGGTGTCGTCCCAGTCGACGAAGGTCACGGCGACGCCGTTGGCGCCCGCGCGGCCGGTGCGGCCGATGCGGTGCAGGAAGACCTTCTCGTCCTCGGGGCACTGGTAGTTCACGACGTGGGTCACGTCGGCGACGTCGATCCCGCGGGCCGCGACGTCGGTCGCGACGAGCACGTCGATCTTGCCGGACCGGAACGCCCGCAGCGCCTGCTCGCGGGCGCCCTGGCCGAGGTCGCCGTGGACGGCGGCGGCCGCGAAGCCGCGGTCGACCATGTCGGCGGCGACCTTGTCGCAGGTGCGCTTGGTGCGGCAGAAGACCATCGTCAGCCCGCGGCCCTCGGCCTGCAGGATGCGGGCGAGCACCTCGCCCTTGTCCATCGAGTGCGCGCGGTAGACGAAGATCCTGGTGTTCGGGACGGTGCGGTTCTCATCCGGCTCCTCGGCGCGGATGTGCGTCGGCTGCTTCATGAAGCGACGCGCCATCGCGACGACCGGCCCGGGCATCGTGGCCGAGAACAGCATGGTCTGCCGCTCGCCGGTGATCTGCTCGAGGATGCGCTCCACGTCGGGCAGGAAGCCCAGGTCGAGCATCTCGTCGGCCTCGTCGAGCACGAGCACCTTGACGGCCGACAGGTCGAGGTGGCCCTGGCGGGCGAGGTCCAGCAGGCGACCTGGGGTGCCGACGACGACGTCGACGCCCTTGCGCAGCGTCTCGACCTGCGGCTCGAAGGCGCGACCGCCGTAGATCGTGACGACCCGGATGCTGCGGACGCTACCGGCGTTCTCGAGGTCCTTGGCGACCTGCACGGCCAGCTCGCGGGTCGGGACGACGACCAGCGCCTGCGGCAGCCCGTCGGCGCCCTCGCTCCTGCTCTTCACCCGCTGCAGCAGCGGGACGCCGAAGCCGAGGGTCTTGCCGGTGCCGGTCCGGGCCTGGCCGATGAGGTCGTGGCCGGCCAGCGCGATCGGCAGCGTCATGGTCTGGATGGCGAAGGGGGAGGTGATCCCCATCTTGGCGAGCGCCTCGACGGTCTCGGGCAGGGCGCCCAGGGCGGCGAAGCCGTTGTCCGTGGTGGTCTCGGTCTCGGTCGTGGTCAGGGCGTGGCCTCTCTCGTCGCGCCGACCGACGACGGGAGCGGGCTCGCAGCGGACGGTGTCGCCGCCGCGTCAGGTCGCACGCGAGGGCCGTCCGGCGCGCCGCGGGAACAGCGGCCAACGCACAGGGTCGGGAGGGCGATCGCCGCTCCGTCGAGGTTCATGCTAGCCGGTGAGGGTGGTACGGCAGGATCGGCGCCATGACCTCCCGCCTCGACCCGGCCACGATCGACCTGCTGGGGGTGCTCGCCTACGGCGAGCTGACCGCCTTCGAGCGGCTGGCCACCGACGCCCGGCTGGCGCCGACGATCAGTGACAAGCACGCGCTGGCGAACATGGCCGCGGCCGAGTTCGACCACTACCGAAGGCTGTACGAGCACATGCGTGACGAGGGTGTGGACCCCGAGCAGGCGATGGCCCCGTTCGTCGGCCCGCTCAACGCCTTCCACGACTCGACCCCGCCCAACGACTGGCTCGAGGGCCTGATCAAGGCGTACGTCGGGGACGGCCTCGCCACCGACTTCTACCGCGAGGTGGCGGTGTTCGTGAAGGACGAGCCGACGCGCGGGCTGATCCTCGACGTGCTAGCCGACACCGGCCAGGCTTCGTTCGCCGTGGCCAAGGTGACCCAGGCGACCCAGGCCGACCCCAAGGTCGCCGGGCGCCTGGCCCTGTGGGGTCGGCGGCTGCTCGGTGAGGCGCTGATCCAGGCGCAGCGCGTCGCCGTCGAGCGGGACGCCCTGACCGAGCTGCTCGTCGGCGGGAGCATGGACCTCGCCGGCATCGGACGGCTGCTCACCCGGCTCACCGACAACCACACCGCCCGCATGAAGGCCCTGGGTCTGCAGACCTGAGCAGCCGGGCGCGCCAGAGGCCGGCACCCTCGCGGGTGCCGGCCTCTGGCCGTGCTGCTGCTGGGGTCCGCCTACGCGCGGACGCCCTTCTTGCGGCCGGTGACGGCGTTGTAGATCACGAGCGCGATGATGGCGCCGATGACCGAGCCGATCAGCCCGCTCGGCTGCAGGAAGCTCTCGCCGTCGCCGGAGCCGAAGATCAGCGAGGCGAGCAGGCCACCGACGAACGAGCCGACGATGCCGAGCAGGATGGTGGCGGGGACGCTCATGCCGTCCTTGCCCGGGACGAGCGCGCGGGCGACGAAGCCAGCGATGGCACCGATGATGATCATGCCGATGATGGTGAGCAGCACGGGTTCCTCCAGATGTTCGGGGCCGGGGGTGGCCCGGTCGGGAGGCTTGATGCCCGGTTGCGCTCTGGCCGAACCCGTGCTCGCGATCTGCTGGCCGATCGTGACCAGCAGCACAGCGGACGGCGCCGGCCCGGACCCGCAGGTCCGAGCCGGCGCCGGGACGGCCTACAGGCTGCCGAACCCGACGCGGCGCGTCTCGCTCTCCGCGATCTCCACGTAGGCCAGCTTGTCGGCCGGTACGAGCACCCGGCGGCCCTTGTCGTCGACCAGGGTGAGCACACCCAGGTCGGCCTTGAGGGCGTCGGCGACGAGCTTGGCGACCTCGTCCGGGGTCTGCGTGCTCTCCAGCGCGAGCTCGCGTGCGGCGAACTGCACGCCGATCTTGACCTCCACCGAGGACTCCTGTCCGTCGTCGTGACTAGCGGACTCGAAGGCTAGCCCGTCGTCGCGGACCCGGCCCGGCCGTACGCCGAAGGCAGAAACCGGACGGCAGCCGCGGCGGTCAGGACGTGCGGGGGGAGCCCGAGATGCCGCGCCAGGCCAGCCCCATGAGCAGCTCGACGGCGCGCTCCTTGGGGATGCGGTCCGGCGAGCTGAGCCACCAGCGCGCTCCGACCTCCATCAGCCCGGACAGGCCGATCGACAGCAGCTGCGCCTCCTCGGCGCGATAGCCGGTGTCGTGGGCGATCGTGTCGGCGATCGCATCCACGCACGACTGCGTCATCCGCTCAACCCGCTCGCGGACCGCCGGGTCGTTGCGCAGGTCGCTCTCGAAGACCAGCCGGAACGCTCCCTCACCGGGTGTGCCTTCCCCGTCGACGAAGTCGAAGTAGGCCGCGACCGACGCCGCGACGCGCAGCTTGTTGTCAGTCGTGGAGTCGAGCGCCTCCCGGACCTTGAGCACGAGGTAGTCGGCGTGCTGGTCGAGCAGCGCGAGGTAGAGCTCGAGCTTGCTCGGGAAGTGCTGGTAGAGCACCGGCTTGCTCACACCGGCGCGCTCGGCGATGTCGTCCATCGCCGCTGCGTGGTAGCCGCTGCGGACGAAGACCTCCTGCGCGGCGCCGAGCAGCTGGGCGCGGCGCGCGTGCCGCGGCAGGCGGGTCCCGCGCGCCACGGCCTGCGGGCTCACAGGCGTCGTCGTCATGCCCACGACCCTAGCGGCGCTCGTCGTCCTGCTCCGGGACGACGGTGGCCTGCTCGAGGGCGTCCGCAGCGTCGGCCTCGAGCGGCACGTCGCTCGAGGTCAGCCGCTGGCCGGGAGCGACCTCGGTGGCCTGCTCGGCGCGGTCGGCGTCGGAGGCCCCGGCGGGCCCCGTCACGCCGTCTCCTCGACGAGGTCCTGCCCGGAGAGCTCGCGGGAGCCGTGCCGGGTGCGGCGGGCGTCGATGACCCGGTCGGGGTTGCGGCGCAGGTAGTCCTGCTCGAGCTCGGCGGTGCGGGTGGTGTGGAAGTGGAGCGCGTCCTCGCTGCCGTGCAGGAAGGTGTCGTTGCGGGTCTCGTGCAGGTGCTTGAGCTCGCGCTCGAGCGCCTCGTCGGTCAGCTGGTCTGCGGGCACACCGGTCACGTCGTCTCCTGCGGTCGGCGGGGCGGGCGGGTGATCCCTGCCTACCCGGGTAGGCGGGGTCCATGACCGATGGTGCACCCGGTGTCCAGACCCCCCGAGCGCTGGTCCTGGATGTCGACGGGACACTGCTGGACACCGTCTACCTGCACGTCATGGCCTGGTGGGAGGCCTTTCGCGACGCCGGCCACCGGGTGTCGTGCGTCGACGTGCACCGCGCGATCGGGCTGCCGTCCGCCGACCTCGTCGCCGCGCTGCTGGGCGGCCCGGACGAGGCGGTCGTCGCCGGACACGACGAGCGCTGGAAGCCGCTGCGGGAGCGGTGCGACCCGTTCCACCGGGTGCCCGACCTCCTCCGGCTTGTCGCCTCGCGCGGCGTCCGGGTCGTCTACTGCACCAGCGGCAGCCCCGAGGACGTCGCCGACTTCCGCGAGAAGATCGGCGTTGACGACGTCGTCGCGGCGGCCGTCGGGACCGATGAGGTCGAGCGCGGCAAGCCGGCACCCGACATCGTGCAGCTGGCCCTGCGGGAAGTGGGCGTGGCGCCGCGCGACGCCGTGATGGTCGGGGACACCACCTACGACGTACGCGCCGCGCGGGCGGCGGGTGTCGCGTGCATCGGGCTGCTCTGCGGCGGGATCGGGGAGCGGGAGCTGCAGGACGCCGGCGCCGCGGCGGTCTACGCCAACCCGTCGCATCTCCTGCAGGAGCTCGAGCGCTCACCGGTGGGGCGGCTGCTGGACTCCGTGCAGAAGGCCTGATCAGCCGAGCAGCGGCGCGAACAGGTCGCCGTGGGCCGCCACGCGGGCCAGGACGTCGTCGCTGGTGAACACCAGGTCCTCGGGCGTACGACAGCCCTCGACCTCCGCCCAGGTGACCGGTGTCGAGACGGTCGGCTCGGGACGGGCCCTTAGGGAGTAGACCGTCACGGTCGTCTTGGCGGCACTGTTCTGCGACCAGTCGACGAGCACCTTGCCGGGACGCAGGGACTTCGTCATCCGGTGCAGGACCAGGTCGGGGTGCTCCTTCTCAAGCCGCTGCGCCAGGGCCTTGGCGAAGGCCGAGGTCTGCTCGCTCGAGCTGAACGGGTCGGCCCGGGCGTAGACCTGCAGGCCCTTGCTCCCGCTCGTCTTGACGACCGGGACGAGGCCCTCGGCCTCCAGGAGCGGGCGCAGCAGCTGCGCCACCTCGCAGCAGTCCACAACCGTCGCCGGCTCACCCGGGTCCAGGTCCAGCACGAGCAGGTCGGGGCCGTCGCCGCCGACCCGCCACAGGTGGGTGTGCAGCTCCAGCGCGGCCAGGTTCGCCGTCCAGACCAGGGCAGCCAGGTCGTCGACGACGACGTAGTCGATCGTCTCGCGGTCCTTGCTCGAGCCCGGCGACGGCAGCGTGACGGTCCGGACCCAGTCGGGAGTGCCTCGAGGGGCGTTCTTCTCGAAGAACACCGGCCCGTCCACGCCGTCGGGGTAGCGCTTGCGCGTGAGCGCCCGCCCGGCCAGGTGCGGCAGCAGGACGGGGGCGATGCGGGTGTAGTAGTCGATCACCTGCCCCTTGGTGAACCCCACGGCCGGGTAGAGCACCTTGTCCAGGTTGGACAGCACCACGTGCTGCCCGTCGACGTCCACGGTCACCTTCACTCCCGCACCTTCACTCCCTCATGACGTCCTCCGGCAGGACGTCGTCACGCAGTCCCTTGTACGACGGGTGCCGCAGCCGGCCCTCGCGGGTCCACTCGGCGTACTCCACCTCGCACACCAGCACCGGCTCGACCCACACGGCGGAGCGGGCGTGCTCGCGGGGGACGTCGGCCAGCGGCGGGGAGGTGCGGCGCAGCGGGGCGAGCCGGTCGTCGAGCAGGCGGAGCGCCGCCGCGCTGAAGCCCGTGCCGACGTGGCCGGCGTAGACCAGGCCGGCCTCTGCCTGGACGCCCGTCCCCTGGACGCCCAGCAGCAGCGAGCCGAGCCGGCCGGTCCGGCCGCCCTCGCCGGGCTTCCACCCGACGACCACTGCCGAGGTGCGACGCACGTGCTTGGCCTTGACCCAGCAGTCGCTGCGCCGGCCGGGCTCGTAGCGGCTGTCCCGCCGCTTGGCGACGACCCCCTCCATGCCCTGTGCGCGGGTCGCCTCGCTGACCGCGCTGCCTGTGCCGATGAAGGCAGGCGGCACCTGCCAGTGGGCGGCGGCCAGCCCGAGGGCGTCGAGGCGGGCGCGGCGCTCGTCGTACGACAGGGGGGTGAGGTCGGTCCTGCCCTCGTGCAGCAGGTCGAAGGCCACGAAGGTCACCGGCACGGCGGCGCGCAGCGCGGCCGAGGGGGAGCGCACGTGCATGCGCGACTGCAGCCGGCCGAAGTCCGGCAGGCCGGCGGCGGTCAGGGCCACGAGCTCGCCGTCGAGCAGGACCGGCCGGTCCACCGCCTCGCGCAGCGGGGTCAGCTCGGGGTAGCCGCCGGTGACGTCGTTGCCGGCGCGCGAGGTGAGCCGGAGCCGCCCCGGCTCGACCGCGGCGAGCACCCGGACGCCGTCCCACTTCACCTCGTACGCCCAGCGGTCGTCGTCGGGCGGGAGCCCTCCTGTCGTCGCCAGCATGGGCCGTAGGCCATGCGGCAGCCCCTGACCTGTGCCGCTCATGACGCCTGCCTACCCCGTGTGGCCCTTCCGCCGCGCCGATCTTCTCCGTATGGTGGCCCCACCGGCGTGTCGTCGACCACGCGGGGAAGATCGTCGTGGGTCCAGGCCGTGCGGGTCCGGTGCTGCCGGGGTAGGGGGTGCTCATGAGGTCGATCTGGAAGGGCGCGATCAGCTTCGGGCTGGTGACGATCCCGGTGAAGCTGTTCAGCGCGACCGAGGCCAAGGACGTGTCCTTCCACCAGGTCCGCCGGTCCGACGGCAGCCGCATCAAGTACAAGCGCGTGGCCGCGGTCGACGGGGAGGAGGTGGCCTACGGCGACATCGCGAAGGGCTACGAGCTCGGCAACGGCGAGACGGTCGTGCTGACCGACGAGGACTTCAAGGACCTGCCGCTGACGACCAGCCGGGCGATCGACGTGCTGCAGTTCGTCCCGCTGGAGCAGCTCGACCCGATCTTCTTCGAGAAGAGCTACTACCTCGAGCCCGACAAGGCAGGCACCAAGCCGTACGTCCTGCTCCGCGACGCGCTCGAGCAGTCCGGCAAGGTCGCCGTCGTCAAGGTGGCGCTGCGCAACCGCGAGTCGCTCGCGGCCCTCCGCGTCCGCGACGGGGTCTTCGTGCTGGAGACCATGCTGTGGCCCGACGAGGTCCGGACCCCCGACTTCGGCTTCCTCGACGAGGACGTCGAGGTGCGGCCTCAGGAGCTCGCGATGGCTGGGTCCCTGATCGAGACGCTGTCGGGGGAGTTCGACCCGTCGGAGTACAAGGACGGCTACCGCGAGGCGCTGCAGGCGGTGATCGAGGCCAAGGTCGAGGGCCGCGAGGTCGTGCAGCCGACCGAGGACCAGCCGACGTCAGGGACCGTCGTCGACCTGATGGCCGCGCTGCGGGCCAGCGTCGAGGCGGCCAAGAAGGGCCGCCCGGCTGACGCCGGGACGCCGGGCGAGGCCGCCACGAAGGGGCCCGTGAAGCCCGCCGCCAAGAAGACCCCGGCCAAGACCGCGCCGGCCAAGAAGGCGCCGGCCAAGAGCGCGCCGGCCAAGAAGGCGCCGGCCGCGGACAAGGCCCCGGACAAGGCCCCGGCCAAGAGGGCGCGCAAGAGCGCCTGAACCCTCGGCGTCCCGTCCAGGGGCGGCGATCCGTCGGATCGGTAGGGTCTGACCCTGGCGCGCCCGTGCCGACGACCGACGGAGAGCGAGGCCATGAGCGACCTCGAGGCGCGGTCACCGTGGCACTCGTCCAGCACCGGATCGGCGACGGTCCTGTCCGAACCCAACCGCCTGGCCGCGGTCCGCCGCCTGCTGCGACTGCGCTCTCCGGAGGGGCTGGAGCGCCTCACGAGCCTCGCGGCCCTGCTGCTGGGCGCCCCCCGCGCGCAGGTGTCGCTGATCGCCGAGCTCCAGGTCGTCGCGGCCTCCACCGGCATCACCCCCGAGCCCGTGGACCCCACGCCGGCCGAGGACAGCCTGTGCCGGGTGACGCTGGAGCGCGGGGCCCCGTTGGCCATCGAGGACGCCGTCACCGATGAGCGGGTCAACGGCCTGTCGCCGGTCCGCAATGGCACGGTCGTGTCCTACCTCGGGGTGCCGCTGGTCGACCGCGACGGCCTGGTGCTCGGGGCGCTGTGCGTCCACGACGTGCAGCCGCGCCTCTGGTCGTCGCGGGACGTCGGCGTCCTCGGCGAGCTCGCGGCCAGCGTGGTGGCCGAGCTCGAGCTGCTCGCCGTCACCGAGGAGCTGGCCTCGGGCGCGGCCCGTCTGGACCTCACGCTGACCGCGGCCGGGGCGGGGGCGTTCGACGTCGACCTCGACACCGGTCGGCTGACCGGTGACGACCGGCTGCTCGATCTGTTCGGCTACGCCGCTGACGAGTTCGACGAGCAGGTCGACAGCGTTGCGACCCGGGTGCACCCGGACGACCTCGAGCGGGTGACTGCCGTGCTCGCCGGTGTCGTCGCGGAGGGCGGCGACCTGGCGGTGGAGTGCCGAGTCGTCCGACCGGACGGGACCCAGCGGCGCGTGGTCGCCCGCGGCCGGATCCTCGAGCGCACGTCGACCGAGCGAGGTCGCCTGCTCGGGGTCGCGCAGGACTCGACCGAGCTGCTCGACAGCCGGGACCGGCTGGCCCGCGTCCTGTCGACGATGAGCGACGCGTTCTTCTCCCTGGACCGCAGCTGGCGCATCACCTGGGTCAACGGCGAGGCGGAGCGGATCTTCGGCCGCCCCGCGGACCAGCTCGTCGGCGCGCTGCTGTGGTCCCTCGACCCGGGGCTGGAGGAGTCCGACGCGGGGGAGCGCTACCGCCTGGCGATGGCGTCCGGCGAGGCGACGACGTTCGAGGGCCACGGCCCCACGACCGGCACGACGTACGAGGTGCGCGCGTGGCCCCAGGAAGACGGCCTCGGCGTCTACCTGCTCGACATGACCGAGCGCAGGAGGGCTGAGCAGGAGCGCCAGACCGCCTACGACGAGCGCGAGCAGGCCGTCGTGGAGCGCGAGCGGGCCTACGCCGCCGCCGAGGCCGCCACGACCCGGCTGGCGCTGCTCGCCGACGCGACCACCCGCTTGTCGGCCTCCCTGGAGCCGGAGCAGGTGCTGCAGACGCTGGCCGACATCGTCGTCCCCGCCCTCGGGGCCTGGATGGTCGTGGTCATGCGGACCGAGTCCGGCGGACTGCTGCGCGAGGACGCGCTGGGCGAGGGCCCGCTGTCGGTCGTCCTGGCCCGGCACGGGCGGGCCGAGCGCACCGCAGAGCTGACCGAGATCCTGGCCGGGATGGTCCTGGACCCCACCGACGAGCGCGGGCCCGGCGCGGTGCTGCGAACCGGGCGCCCGGACTGGATCTCCTCCTCTGAGGCGCAGCTGCTCGCGGACCTGATCCCCGACCCCGACCGCCAGCAGCGCCTCGAGACCCTGGGACTGGGCCCCTCCCTCACCGTGCCGATGTCCAGCCGCGGCCGGCGCCTGGCCACCCTGACCGTCGTCGCGCCGCAGGTCGACGCCGTCGACCACGCGCTGCTGGCGGACCTGGCCGGGCGCGCGGCGGTCGCGCTCGAGAACGCCCTGCTGTACGGCGACGAGCGCCGCACCGGCCTGACCCTGCAACGCAGCCTGCTGCCCCGTGAGATGCCCCGGATGCCCGACCTCGAGGTGGCCGTGCGCTACCTGCCGGGAGCCACCGGCGCCGCGGTCGGCGGCGACTGGTACCAGGGGATCCTGGTCGACGGTTGCCTGGTGATCGCCATCGGCGACGTCATGGGCCACGGCATGACCAGTGCCGCGCGGATGGGGCAGCTGCGCGCGATCGTCGCGACGCTGGCGCTGGAGGGCCACGGGCCGGGCGCGCTGCTCGACCGGCTGTCGGCCCACGCCGACGAGCTGCTCGACCTCGAGCTGGCGACGCTGCTGGTCGCCCGCTACGACCCGGCGGCGCGCACCCTGGTCCTCGCCTCGGCCGGGCACCCGCCGCTGCTGCACGCCCCGATCGACCGAGCGCCCTACTTCGTCGACTGCGACCCCGGTCCGCCGATCGGGACGTTCCCCGGCACCTACGCCGAGACACTTGTGCAGCTCGGGGGCGCCGACACCGTCGTGCTCTACACCGACGGGCTCGTCGAACGGCGTACGGAGGACCTGGACCGGGGGCTGGAGCGGCTGCGCCAGGCGCTGGCCGAGCTGAAGCTGCCCCCGGAAGCCGTGGCCGACCACGTCCTGCGCACGCTGGGACGCACCCGCGGCGGTGACGACGACGTGGCGCTGCTGGTCTTCGCCCACGCGGCCGCGACGGCCGCCGCCGAGCTAGGGTCGCGGCCGTGACGGGACTGGTGTGCCTGCAGGGCGGGGGGGAGTTCTCGCCCGGCTGCGTGCCGATGGACACAGACCTCGCGCGCCGCGGGGCCGGCCGGGTCGTCGTGACAGCGCTCGCCGGGACCGTGGGCCGCGACTACCGCACCGCCACCGACAACGGCGTCCGCCACTTCCGAGGGCTCGGCGCGGGCGACGTCGTCGGCGCCCCTGACGCGCGTGAGGACCGGGAGGGCGCGCTGGCTGTCCTTCGTACGGCCCGGCTGCTCGTGCTGCCCGGCGGCTCGCCGTCGCGGTTGCTCGAGGCACTGCTCAGCACCGGGGCCGCTGAGGTCGTGGCCGAGCTGCTCGCCGACGACGTGGTCGTCTCCGGGTCCAGCGCCGGGGCGATGGTGCTCGGCAGCTGGACCGTCCTGCCGGACCGCGGCGGCAGCGCCGGCGTGCAGGTCGCGCCCGGTCTCGGGCTGGTGCCGGACGTCCTGGTCGTGCCGCACTGGAGCGGCGCCAGGGGAGACTGGGTGCGCGCCATCGAGGCGCAGGTCCCGGCCGAGGTCACGGTGCTCGGCATCCCGGAGGAGTCCGGCGTGCTCGTGGCCGGCGGCGGCCTCACCGCCGTCGGACGGACCGCCACGACCCTCGTGCGCCACCAGCTCGACCTCGACCTGCACCAGACCTGGAGGAAGCCATGACCCCCGCCGAGTCGACGACCGTCACCATGTCGCCGCGACCGCTGAGGGAGCACTCCGGGCTCCTGCCGCCGTGGCCAGGTCGGCAGGTCGGCCCGCTGCACGTCCGCCAGGGCCCGTCCGGTGGGTCCGAGCCGGCCCTGTTCGTGCACGGCCTCGGTGGCTCGGCGATGAACTGGACCGACCTCATGGGCGTTCTCGGTGACGTGCTCGACAGCGAGGCCGTCGACCTGCCCGGCTTCGGCCACTCGGCGCCGCCCGCCGACAACCGCTACACCGTCGGCGCGCACGCCCGCGCCGTGATCGGGCACCTGGACCGCAGTGGACGCGGACCGGTCCACCTGTTCGGCAACTCCCTCGGGGGTGCCGTGTCGACCCGCATCGCCGCGGACCGGCCCGACCTGGTGCGGACCCTGACCCTCGTGTCACCCGCCCTGCCCAACCTGCGGCCGCAGCGCGGCAGCGACCCCCGGCTGCCGCTCCTGCTGCTCCCGGGGCTGTCGAAGCTGGCCTCCCGACGGATGGCGGCCGCCAGCCCCGAGGCGCGGGCCCGCGCCGTCCTGCACCTGTGCTTTGCCGACCCCACGCGGATCCACCCCGAGCGCATGGCCGAGGCCGTCGAGGAGGTGCGTCGGCGGGCCGGTCTTGAGCACGGCACCGACGCGTTCACCCGGTCGCTGCGCGGGCTGATCGGCAGCTACCTGGTCCGGGGGCACAAGTCCCTCTGGGCCCGGGCGGCCCGGGTCACCGCCCCCACGCTGCTCGTGTGGGGCACCGAGGACCGGCTCGTCGACGTGGCCCTGGCGCCCCGCGCGGCCGCGACGTTCCCCGACTCCCGGCTGCTCGTGCTCCGCGACGTCGGCCACGTGGCGCAGATAGAGCATCCCGAGGTCGTGGCGCGGGCCTTCCTCGGGATGCTCGAGGACCTCGGGGTCCTGGCCGAGCACTAGGGGACGGTCACCCGACGTCGGTGGGACCCCGCGCCGCTGCGGCGCGGGTGGGCAGCACGAGAGGGCGGCACGACGTGGACGAGGACGACGCGGGCCGGGCACCCGTCGGCAGCGCCGGACCCATGTCGGAGCGGATGCAGGCCCTGCTCTCCCGCGCGGCCGAGGAGCAGCTCACCGAGCAGCGCCAGGTCTCGATGGTGCTGACCGACCTTCGCCAGCTCGTCACCGGGATAGGCGAGCAGCTGCGAGGGGCAGCGTCCGCTGCCCGCCTGGACGGGCTCGGCGACGACGTCACCGCGGGACTGGCCGACCTGACTGCCCGTACCGGCGTCCTCGAGTCGATGCGCGACGACGTCACGGCCGTGCTCACCCGGGTCGCGGAGCTCGCCTCGGGATCGGCCCTCACCCGCACGCAGGACGCGCTGGCCAGCCGGCTCGACCAGCTCGAAGCGGCCGCCTCCCGGCCGACCCTCACGCTCGAGCAGCTCCGCTCCGAGCTCGTCCCAGTCCTCGCGCGGCTCACCGAGCTCGAGGCGGCCCGCCCGGTGCTCGAGCGCCTCTCGGGCCTCGATGGCCGGCTCGAGGTGCTGGAGCAGCGGCTCAGCGCAGTCGCGGACCGTCTCGCCGACGTCGGCGATGCCGCCGGTGGTGTCCCATCGGTCGCGATCGACGTCGGTCGCCTCGTGGGCAAGGTCGAGTCGCTCACGGGGCTGCCCGCGGTCGTCGCCGATCTGCGTGCCGGGGTCACCGCGCTGCGCGACGACTCGCCGCTGCCGTCGCTGGCGCGCGCCGTGGCCGGCCTGCGTGAGGACGTCGCGGACCTCAACGGCCAGGTCGGGGCGGTGTCGGTCCCCAGCGCCGACGCCGTGGCGGCCGCGGTCACCCACCAGGTCACCGACCGGCTGCTCGACGAGCTGGCTCCGCGGGTCGCCGATCTCGTGCTGACCCGCGTGGCGACGACCCTCGTCGAGCAGGTGTCCGGCAGCGTCACCACCTCCATCCAGGACGGCCTGGCCGAACGCGTCCGCGCCGCCACGACCGACAGCGAGCGGCGGATCAGCGCCCACGTCGACGAGGCCGTTCTCGCCCTGGCCGAGGCCCTCCTGCGCCGGCGTCGTGACACCCGAGCCGGAGTGCTCGCGGCCCTGGCCCCCGAGGTCGGGACCGAGGCGGGGGTCTCTGGTGAGCCGGGCCTGCCGGGCCCCGACCTCCTGGACGACGAGCCCGTCGCCGTCGCCGTGGACGGGCGTCCCGACTCCCCCGGGTCCGACGTCCGGTCCGACGGCGTGTGGTCCGACGACAGCGAGGACGGCTTCCCTCACCGCCCGTGGTGGCGCCCCAGCGGCTGAGCACAGGCACCTCGCCGCACGCACCGCCGCCGCGCGGGGGCGACCCCCTGGACGCCGAAGAGGCCGGGCCCCCACGGGGTCCGGCCTCTCGCGTGTGCGGAGTCCTACTTGAAGACGTCCTTGACCTTCTCGCCGGCCTGCTTGACGTTGCCCGACGCCTGGTCCTGGTGGCCCTCGGCCTCCAGCTCCTCGTTGCCGGTGGCCTTACCGGCGTGCTCCTTGCCCTGACCGGTCAGCTCTTCAGCCTTGTTCTTCATCTTGTCCATGGCGCTCACGGTGAGGCCTCCTTCCGTCCGTCCGGGTATGCCCCCCTGCCGGCGGCGCACACGCGAGCGAGGTCCTCGCGGGGAAGAACGGCCGGGCCGGCAGCCTTGAGGTCTACGTACTGACGTCTGCCTTGAGGAGTCCCCGTGTCGTTGCCGCCGCTGGTCGAGCCGGCCACCGAGCTGAGCCGCCAGGAGGTCATGCGCTACAGCCGCCACCTGATCATCCCGGACGTCGCGATGGACGGGCAGAAGCGCCTCAAGAACGCCAAGGTCCTGGCGATCGGCGCAGGCGGACTCGGCAGCCCGGCGCTGCTCTACCTCGCCGCCGCCGGTGTGGGCACGCTCGGCATCGTCGACTTCGACACCGTCGACGAGTCCAACCTGCAGCGCCAGGTCATCCACGGGCAGAGCGACATCGGCCGCAGCAAGGCGCAGAGCGCCCGCGACTCGATCCGCGAGATCAACCCGCTGATCGACGTCGTCCTGCACGAGGAGCGGCTCGACTCGAGCAACGTCTTCGACATCTTCGCGCAGTACGACCTCATCGTCGACGGCACCGACAACTTCGCGACCCGCTACCTGGTCAACGACGCAGCCTTCCTGCTCGGCAAGCCGTACGTCTGGGGCTCGATCTACCGGTTCGACGGCCAGGCGAGCGTGTTCTGGCCGACCGCCCCCAGCGGCAGCGTCCATGGTGGCGGGGCCCCCTGCTACCGCTGCCTCTACCCCGAGCCGCCGCCCCCCGGCATGGTCCCGAGCTGTGCCGAGGGTGGCGTCCTCGGCATCCTGTGCGCGAGCGTCGGCTCGATCCAGGCCACCGAGGCCGTCAAGCTGCTGATGGGCATCGGTGAGCCGCTCGTCGGGTCCCTGATGGTCTACGACGCGCTTGATATGGAGTACCGCAAGATCAAGGTCCGCAAGGACCCGGAGTGCCCGCTGTGCGGCAAGAACCCGACGATCACCGGGCTCATCGACTACGAGGCGTTCTGCGGCGTGGTGTCCGAGGAGGCGCAGGAGGCGGCCACGGGAAGCACCATCCTGGCGACCGAGCTCAAGGCCAAGATGGACGCCGGCGAGGACTTCCTGCTCGTCGACGTCCGCGAGCCCGCCGAGTTCGAGATCGTCTCGATCCCGGGGGCGGTGCTCATCCCCAAGGGCGACATCCTCAACGGCAGCGCGCTCGCCGGCCTCCCGCAGGACAAGCAGATCGTCCTGCACTGCAAGAGCGGCGTGCGGTCGGCCGAGGCCCTCGCGGCGCTCAAGGCGGCGGGCCTGACCAACAGCGTCCACGTCCAGGGCGGCGTGCTCGCCTGGGCCGCGCAGGTGGACCCCTCGCTTCCGACCTACTAGGTCCGACCCACCAGCACCCACCGACGGCCGGCGCCCCCGCGGGGACGCCGGCCGTCGGCGCGCCCGGGCCCTCGCGGCGAGCCGGGGCAGGCCGCTGTGCCAGGATCGGTCGGTGATCGGTCCGGAGTCCCAGCACGCCCGTGCGTGGCCCGGAGTCCGGGAGTCACTGGCCGGTGCGCGGATGCTCCTGACGGGTGCCACGGGCTTCGTCGGCGAGGCGCTCGTCGAACGGGTGCTGGCCGACCTCCCACAGACGCGACTGGTCCTGCTCGTCCGGGGCAAGGCCGGGGAGAGCGCCCGCGACCGGGTCGAGCAGCTGCTGGCCAAGCCCGCGTTCGGCCCGTTGCGCGAGCGCGTCGGCGACGACGGGATCGCCCGGATGCTGCAGGACCGGATCGAGGTGCTCGACGGCGACCTCGGGCGCTGGCCGGCCCTCCCGTCCGACCTCGACGTCGTCGTGCACTGCGCCGGCGAGGTCTCCTTCGACCCGGCGATCGACGAGGGCTTCGCGACCAACGCCCACGGCGTCGAGGGGCTGCTCCAGGCGCTGCACGCGAGCGGCGCGGCACCGCACGTCGTCCACGTCAGCACCGCTTACGTCAACGGCCTGCGGCACGGGCCGGTCGCCGAGGGCCGGCTCGACCACGACGTCGACTGGCGGGTCGAGGCCGCCGCCGCCGGTCGTCGGCGCGACGCCGTCGAAGACGCCAGCCGTACGCCGGCCAAGCTGCAGGAGCTGCTCGCCGAGGCCCAGCACGACCACGGTCGTGAGGGGCCGCGGGCCGTCGCCGCGGTCGCCGAGCGGCGCCGGATGACCTGGGTCCACGACCAGCTCGTCGACGCCGGGCGCGACCGGGCGCTGTCGCTGGGCTTCACCGACTGCTACACGTTCACCAAGGCCATGGGCGAGCGGGCCGCCGAGGAGCTCGCCAGAGACCTCCCGCTGACCGTCGTCCGCCCGTCGATCATCGAGAGCGCCCTCCAACGGCCCTTCCCGGGGTGGATCGAGGGCTACAAGATGGCCGAGCCGCTGATCCTGGCGTACGGCCGTGGCGCCCTGCCCGAGTTCCCCGCCGTGCCCGACGGGGTCGTCGACATCGTCCCGGTCGACCTGGTCGTGTCGGCGACGCTCGCCGCCGCGGCGCACCCTCCGGCAGCCGGCGGCCGGCGCTACCTGCACCTGTCCACCGGCGCGCGCAACCCGCTGCGGTTCGGGGAGCTGCACCGGATCGTGCGGGAGTACTTCCAGCGCGACCCGCTGCCGGCCCGCGACCGCGGCACGTTCGCCGTCCCGGACTGGCAGTTCCCCGGTGCCGAGCACGTCGAGAGCCGGCTGCGGCTCGGCGAGCGGGTCGTCGACCTCGCCGACTCCGCCCTGGCGGTGCTGCCCCGCAGCACGCGCGTACGCAAGGCCGCCCTGTCCCTGGACCGCCAGCGGGCCCAGCTGGACTTCCTGCGCCGCTACGCCGACCTCTACCGGCCCTACACCTCCGCGCAGGTCGTCTACCTCGACGCCGCCTCGGCCGAGCTCGGCCGGCTGCTGCCGCTCGAGGAGCGCGAGCTGTTCGGCTTCGACCCGGCGCGCATCGACTGGGACCACTACCTCGGCCAGGTGCACTGCCCGAGCGTCACCTCCTTCATCCGCCTGGTCTCCACGGCGCCGCGCGGCCCCCGCGACCGCGTCGACACCGACCTGCCGTCCTGCAGCGACAGCGACAAGGGCATCGTCGCGGTCTTCGACATGGACGGGACGCTGCTGCCCTCCAACGTCGTGGAGGCCTTCCTGCGGCTGCGGCTCGCCGACCTCGCCGGTGTCGACCGCACCTCCGAGCTGGCCCGGACCGCCTCGCGGCTGCCGGGCTGGCTGCGGGCCGAGCGGCGCGACCGCGGCACGTTCCTGCGCGAGGTCTACCGGCACTACGCGGGGGCCTCGCTGGCCGAGCTCGACGCGCTGGTCGACGAGGTGATCGGCGACGACGTGCTGGCCCGCGTCTCCGGCGCGGGGCTGCGCCGGGTGCGCGAGCACCGCGCGGCCGGCCACCGCACCGTGCTGGTCACCGGGGCGATCACCGCGCTGACCCGGCCGCTCGCGCCGCTGTTCGACGAGGTGCGCTCGGCCGTGCTCGCCGTCGACGGGTCCGGCCGCGCCACCGGCTGGCTGGCCGAGTCGCCGCTGGTCGGCGAGGCCCGGGCGGCGTGGCTGACGACCTACGCCGCCACGCACGACCTGGACCTGTCGGCCTCCTACGCGTACGCCGACTCGGCCAGTGACCTGCCCCTGCTGCGCGCTGTCGGACGGCCGGTGGCGGTCAACCCCGACGCCACGACGCTGCGGGCGGCCAAGGCCGGACGCTGGCCCGTGCAGGACTGGCGGTCGGCCGGCCGCCCCGGCCGGCAGCTGAGCGGGTCCGCTCGGTGAGCGCCACGACCACGTCGGTGCGCTCGGTCGAGGTCTACCGCTCGCTGCCGCGCTACGTCGCGACCCGGGTCCTCGCGACGCGGCTGCCCGGCCTGAGCGCCACGCCCACCGCCCCCCTGCGGCTCAGCCGCGGCCCGGGTCCGACGCTGCCCGGACCGCGCTGGGGCCGGGTGCGCCCGCGGCTGTCGGGCATCTGCGGCTCGGACCTGTCGACGGTCAACGGCACGTCCTCGCTCTACTTCTCGCCTCTGGTGTCGCTGCCCTTCACCCCCGGCCACGAGGTCGTGGGCGACCTGCTCGACGACGTCGACGACCTGCCCGCGGGCACCCGCGTCGTCCTGGACCCGCTGCTCACCTGCGTGCCGCGCGGCCTCGACCCCTGCCCCGCGTGCAGCGCCGGTGCCCGCAGCCGGTGCGA
>Ga0335397_10003175_pt1 | contig 22157 bp, 25 predicted proteins | sample MAT04_FD_205740 | JGI IMG/M metagenome (GOLD analysis project Ga0335397, IMG submission 205740) | Freshwater microbial communities from Lake Fryxell liftoff mats and glacier meltwater in Antarctica - MAT-04 (spades assembly) (version 2) ... | reverse complement strand
GATGGCTTCGACGTATTTGATGTCTTCAGTAAACGGATTGGTGTCGTCAAAACGCAGGTTGCAGCGACCGCCAAATTCCGCCGCCAAACCAAAGTTCAGCGACAGCGATTTCGCGTGACCGAAGTGCAGGTAGCCGTTGGGCTCAGGCGGAAAACGCGTCGTAACCGGACGGCCAAACCGGCCGGTCGCCACGTCCTCGGCCACCATCTCACGGACAAAATCTTTGCGGGCGGGTGTTGCGGCGTCTGACACGGGAAACCGGTGCGGGTATGCGGGTGCGGGTGAGCCACGGAAGTTACGTGCGGCTGGGGGTGGGCGGCACTGTTGGAGCCAGGAGCCGGGTACGCGCGGCTTGGGCGAGTGGCCTGTGCGGGCACCAGCACAGCTGATCATTCGTAACGCTCGGCCCGAGTGCTGGATGCCGGGAATTCGGTTTGCTGCGAATGAAAATGATGACGCTCTTGAACCCAAGGCTGATCAGGATTCACGGCGCGGCTTTGGGCACCGAATTCCCGGACCAAGCGCAACCCCAGTTCCTTGCGCCATTGGTTTTCGCACCATGCGATCTGCCTTCACTTGATTTCGTACCAAAAAAGATACATAATGCTTCCAACTCCCCAAAAACGACTGAACGCGATCTTCTTTCAAACGCCGGCTGGTCGTGAGCCAGTGAAGGTGTGGCTGCGGCAGTTAAGCGCGCTAGATCGGGGAATCGTGGGAACTGACATCAGCCGCGTCGAGTTTTTATGGCCGCTGGGTAGACCTTTCGTTGGTTCGTCGGGACACGGACTCTGGGAGGTTCGCAGCAACATGACTCATGGAAGTGCTCGTGTGATGTTCATGATCAAAGGCAACCAGATAGTTCTGCTGCACGCGTTCACAAAACAGACTCAGAAAACGCCACTGCGACATCTCAAACTTGCTATTCAACGCATGAAAGGAGTCGAATAATGCCTGTCGGGATCGGTTCAACCTTTGAAAGCTGGCTGCGCGAAGAAGGTATTTACGACGAAGTCACCGCCACGGTAATCAAACATGTTCTGGCGAGACAAATCGAAGAAGCCATGGCACAACAGCAACTCACCAAAACGGAAATGGCGCGTCGAATGAAAACGAGTCGTGCGGCGCTCGAACGTCTCCTCGACCCGAGCAATGAATCGGTAACGCTGTTAACGCTGTCAAAGGCTGCGTCGGCCGTCGGCAAGCAGCTTCATATGGCGTTGGTGTAGTCGCGTCTTTAAGTATCTGAACGTCCTTCATAGTGATGATCAATCACCGCCCCCGCGCAGCTGTTGAAACACCCCGAGCCGGTCTGTGATTTGCGAGTGCCCGCAAATGCGATCGCCGTCGCCAACCAGGCGACCTCCCCAAAACCCCTTCATCATCCCGTGCACGGACCGCATGATTATCCAGTCCTGCCCAATCTCCCTCTGACGAACACCCGATGACCCCACGTCCGGCACTGCGCGGTTACGACCTCCTCCGCAATCCGCACCTCAACCGCGGTAGCGCGTTCACCATGGAAGAGCGCGACATGTACGGGCTGCATGGCCTCGTTCCCGCGCGCGTGTTCACCATCGACGAACAAGCCGAACGGGCACTCGGCAACGTGCGACGCACGGCGACGCCGCTGGGTCGGTACATCAATCTCGCGCGCTTGCTGGAACGCAACGAGACTGTGTTTTATCGCGTGGTGATTCAACACATCACGGAAATGATGCCGATTGTCTACACGCCAACGGTTGGTGAAGCGTGTCAACATTTCGGAGAAATATTTGGACGTCCGCGCGGCTTGCAACTGACGCCGAGCTATCGCGGGCGCATCAAGGAAGTGTTGCAGAACTGGCCCACGCGTCACATCGAAGTGCTGGTGGTTACCGATGGTGAACGCATTCTTGGGTTGGGCGATCTTGGCGCGCAGGGCATGGGAATTCCGCACGGCAAACTCGCGCTGTACACAGCGTGCGCGGGCATCGATCCGACAGCGTGTTTGCCGGTCATGCTGGATGTCGGAACCGACAACGTCGAACTGCGCGAATCACAGTTCTACAACGGTTTGCGTCAGCCACGTTTGCGCGGCGCGGCCTACGATGCGTTTGTGGCGGAGTTCGTGAGCGCCGTCAAGGAAGTATTTCCGGAAGCGCTGTTGCAATGGGAAGATTTTGCAACCGACAACGCGTTTCGTTTGTTGGCCGAGCATCGGCATCACATTCGTTCGTTCAACGACGACATTCAGGGAACCGCTGGAGTAACCGTGGCCGGATTGTATTCAGCGTGTCGCGCCACGGGCACCAAACTCAGCGAGCAGAAAGTGTTGTTTTACGGAGCTGGAGCTGCGGCGACAGGCATTGGTGAGTTACTCGTCGAGGCGATGACGCAGGATGGCATTCCAGCACACGAAGCACGCTTGCGTTGCTGGTTTATTGATTCGAAGGGGCTCGTCACGGCCGATCGCAACGATTTGCAGGCGCACAAACTGCCATTTGCACACCGGCACTCGCCAATCCTGACGCTGGAGGAAGCCGTGCGACAAATCAAGCCGACCGCGTTGATTGGGGTGGCAGCGCAACCGAAAGTATTTACGGAAGCAGTACTCGGCGCCTTCGCGGAGGTAACTCCGCGACCGATTGTGTTCGCGTTATCGAATCCGACGTCGAAGGCTGAATGCACCAGCGAAGAAGCGTATCGCTGGACACACGGCCGGTGTTTGTACGCGAGCGGAAGTCCGGCGTCACCGGTCACGTACAACGGCAAAACGTTTGCGCCCAGTCAGGCCAACAATGTGTACATCTTTCCCGGCCTCGGGCTGGGTGTGGTGGCTTCGCAGGCGCGCGTGGTTACTGATCGCATGTTTCTGGCTGCCGCACGTACGTTGGCGAGCATCGTGAGCAGCAGCGACGTCGAGAAGGGTGCCGTGTTCCCGCCACTTGAGAGCATTCGCGCCACATCAGTGGCGATTGCCGCCGCCGTCGTGCGCGTCGCAGTCGAAGACGGACTCGCGACCGTTGACATTCCCGAAGACATCGAGCGTTGGGTGGAGCAGCGCATGTATCAGCCGGAGTATCCGGAGATTCCGATGGAGCGCCGGGGCGTTGGAGAGCAGGGAAGTGGGACCGCTTAACGTCTTCGCAGTCTGTGAGTCCCACTTACACGAAGATCCCGCCGGAAGACCCAAATCACTCCCTCTCCTTTCTTCAAGGACCAACCACCGTGAAACTCAAGACTTGGACAGTACTCGCGGCCAGCGCCGTCGTCATCGCCGCCTGCGACAGCAAGCCAACGGAATTCGACACCCTGCAAGCACAATTCGATCAGGTTGATCCCGTGGTGGCAATATTCACTTCGACCTACGGCTTGCCGGACGGTCCGTTTGCCGGTGCGGGCGCTATGCCGTTCATGGGCAACTTCACGTTACCAGCCGGGATGGGAATTCAGCGGCCGGGAAACTTTGGGCCAGCAGCAGGTGCCGGGGCACAGTTGCCGGATAGCCTCAAGCTGACTGACGCACAGAAAACGCAGATCCGCAGTCTCATGTCCGCATTCGAGACTGCGAACGCCGCTGATATCGCCGCTACGAAAGCCGCACACATGGCTGCACGTGCGGCGCATCGTGACGGCCGGTCGCGTGAAGAAATCAAAGCACTGCTTGATGCCGCGAAACCGGCTGCTGAACGGATACGAGTAGCGTCACAAGCGTTGCGCAGCGCGGTGCAGCATGTGTTGACGCCAGCGCAAAAGGCCTGGATGGAGTCGCATCGCCCGACCGTGCCGTTCCGGATGCCGTAACGCTCGGACGCCCAAGGTTGATAACGTCACGGCAGGCTGTACCACGTTGATCGTCCGCCGCCGTGACGTACGAGCAGTCCTTTCTCGACGAGAGTTCCGAACGTTGCCTTCATGGTGTTGCGGCTCGCACCAACCGTTCGCACCATGTCTCTGGTTGTGACGCGTCCATGGTCTCGAACATGATCCATAATGTCGAGCGCCAGTACGCTTAGAGTGGTGAGCGTGAATTTTTCGCGTTCGACTTTCGTGGCGAGGCGGCGCTTTTGCTGCTGCATCGCCCGCATGAAGAACATGAGCCAGGGTTTCCAATTCGGCGTGTCCGTTCGGATGGAACTCTGCGTCTGTCGTAATGCGAGATAATATTCTTCCTTGTTCTGCTCAATGACGCTCTCGAGCGAGCTATACGGCACGTAGGCATAACCGGCTTGTAACAGCAGTAGCGTGGTCAGCACACGGCTCAAGCGGCCGTTGCCGTCCTGGAACGGATGTATTTCCAGAAACGTGACAACGAATATCGCGATGACGATGAGTGGGTGAATACGTCGCAGTTCTCGCGAGTCTTTCAACCACTGTATCAGTTCGGTCATGCGCATCGGCGTCTCAAACGGCGTCGCTGTTTTGAATACGATGCCGATCATTTTGCCGGCGTCGTCAAATGCAGCGACGTCGTTCGTCAATGTTTTGTATGCACCGCGATGCCGCTCGTCTTTCACGCTGTACCGAAGCAGATCGCGGTGCAGCTGCTTCAAATGGTTCTCGGTAAGCGCGATATCCTCGAACGCGCGAAACACCGTCTCCATGACCTCCGCGTACCCGGCCACTTCCTGCTCGTCCCGACTGTCGAGTCTCCGGATGTTCAGTTGGGACAGCAGTGCTTCAACCGCGCGGTCGTCCAGCTGGCTGCCCTCGATGCGGGTTGACGACCCGATGCTCTCGATGGTCGCCACGCGGCGCAACGCGTTCAATCGCTCAGGCGCCAAGGTCCCCAAGGCGCGCCAGGCTCCCTTGAACTCATCGAGTTCGCTAAACAGGGATAACAATTCCGGGGTAATTTCGATGTGTTCGGTTTTCATACCCGAAGATATACCCATTTAAGCCCGATTGGATACCCGAAAAACTACCTGATTATACCCGAATAACAACGGTTCGAGAGTCCATCTCTGGATGCTCGAGTTCTGAAAGCGGAGCCTTCAGGCGTCCGGCGTGCATCACGGCCTTGACCGGTTCAGCCGCACTATCCCTCCTACTCCTTGGCCTCGTCGCTGGTCAGCGCCCGGAAAAGGTCATCTGGGAGCGTCAACTTCCTGAAAAGGTCACCCGGAACACGTGTGTTGAAGGTCGCGTCGGTTTCCAGGGGCATAAGGCGCACCAGGGGTTGGTTATCGCGCGCGATGATAACCTCCTCACCGCCGATTGCCTCGCGAATCAGACCGGCGAGATGCGTTTTTGCATAGGCTTCGCCGTCCACTAACGTCTCAACCGACCGCGAAACAACGCGAGGTCGATCGCCTCCCCCATGGCTTTGTATCCCGCATCGCTGGGATGCAAGCTGTCGCCAGAGTCGTAGGCCGGTAACAGGCGCGTGGGCTTCGCCGGATCCCGCGTGATCGCGTCGAAATCAATCACGGCGTCGTACGCACCACTCGTGCGAATCCACTGGTTCACCGCCTGCCGCTTGGCCTCGTTGGCGGCCGGTGCGCGTTCAAACGCCGTGAGCGTTGCCCCATACGTCAGAATGCCGCGCTCGTGTGCGCGCTCGATCACCTGCTTGTGTCCGAAGATGATGTCGTCAGCAGTCACCGAGTCGACCGTGCTTCGCGAGATGTCGTTAATGCCTTCGAGTACGATCACGTGTGTCACTCCAGACTGCATGAGCACGTCGCGATCGAAGCGCGCGAGCAAACTCGGACCCGAGCCAAAGGTCAGCACGCGGTTGCCCGAAATACCGGCGTTGATCACGGCCTTGACCGGCTCACTTTTGCCAGATAACAAACGCTGGGCGAGAATGTCGGGCCAGCGCTTGTTCGCGTCGACAGTAGATGCAAATCCATCAGTGATCGAGTTCCCGACGGCGACAATCGTACCCGTAACGTTCGGGTTTCTGACGTCCACAGCCGAAAGGAACATCCACGAACGCATGGTGGTGTCGGCCGAGAAGGTGGTGCTCGACAGTTGATTGCCTTGCTTTGACACGTACGTGGTTTGCACCGCGAGTGCGTGTCGCGTTGTGGTGCGCGCGGCGGTTGGCAGGTACAAACTGATGGCGAGATCGCCGAGTGGTGGTACGGTGAAGGTGAGAGGATCGCTGGCAACGATGGAGCCGGGGCGCACAACCACCCCGACGTTGCCGCCAAACGTCAGCGCGCGATCCGAACTGCCAACAATCGTTGATCCGCTTTGGCGAAGCGCGACGTGCGCCCCGCCAATCATGAGTGGGCGATCACCGTACTCGTTCGAGATATGAATGCGCACCTGATCGCCGCCAATGCTGGTGTGCACAATTTGGCGGATGGTCGCGTTGGTGTAGGTCGGCACGCGATCGAGTGAATCGACGACCGGCCTCGCCGCAGTAGCACTCTGGCTTGGCGCCCACGTTGCAAACCAGGCCGTTGACGCGGCCGGACTTGCTTTGCCCATTCCCGTTTGCGGCGCGTGCGCGCATGACGTCAACAACATTGCGGAACCAACGAGGCAGAGACGTGCGAAGGAGGTCATGCGATTTCGGGTTGGAAGTTGGTGAAGCCGAACGTTTCTTTTGAGAAACGCGGCGCATCCAACGCGCCCTGAATGTTCAAGCCGAAGTCTACGATGTTTGAGACGAACTGCGCGTGTGCCTGCGCCTGATTGAATCCACCCATGATACCAAACGCGATACGCACATCGCCTTTGTCCATGAACGCGGGAATGATGGTGTGAAACGGTCGTTTGCGGCCCGCGAGCACATTCGGACTTGTTTTGTCGAGCGTAAAGCCACCACCACGGTTATGCAACACGAAACCCGCACCGCCAACGGCCAGGCCCGAACCAAATCCAACCGTCGAATAGTTGCTCTGAATGAGCGACACCATGTTGCCTTGGCGATCAACCACGGACAGGTACGTGGTACCATTGTCGGCACCCATGGGTTTTCCGGCGGGCACCGCACAATTCGCGCGCGCAGCATCAATCAGTTTGGACCGTTCACGCGCGAACTCTTTTGAATTGAGACCCGCAACCGGAACCCTCGCAAAGCGTGGATCGGCATCGTAGCGCTGCATGTCGGCGTACGCGAGCTTCTTTGCTTCAATCATGAAATGCAGCGCTCGCACGGAATTCTGCCCTGCGGCTGCGAGCGGAAAGTTCTCCATGATGTTCAGCATTTCGAGTGCCGCAATGCCTTGGCCGTTGGGCGGCAACTCATGCACCGTCCATCCTTTGTACGTCGTCGATATCGGCTCAACCCACTCGCCCTGAAATTCGGCGAGATCGGCCGGGGTCATGGTGCCGCCGTGGCTGATTGAGGTGGCGATGATCTTCTTTGCGACTGCGCCCGTGTAAAACGCCTGGCGCCCGCTTGTCGCAAGTTGTCGGTACGTCCACGCCAGGTCGGGATTCCGAAACACCTCCCCGACCGCGGGCGTGTGACCGTTTATCAAAAACGTTTTTGCCGTTGGCGCATCACTTTGCAGCGCGCCTTCACTGTCTTTCCAGAACACACTGACTACTTCCGTAACGGGAAACCCCTGCTCGGCATAACGAATGGCTGGCGCGAGCAGTTCGGCGAACGTCTTCGTGCCAAACTTTTTCAGGAGTTTGTCCCAACCATCAACAGCGCCGGGAACGGTGACGGTGTGAATGCCTTTCATAGGCATGGTTGTCACGCCCTGGTTGAGCAGGAAATCGGCTGTAAGTTTTGTCGGCGCCCAGCCAGAGGCATTGAGTCCGTACAGCTTCTTTGTTTTCGCGTCGTAGATAATCGCAAACAGATCACCGCCAATGCCGTCGTTCATTGGCGCGACCAACCCCATCATCGCGTTGGTGGCAATGGCTGCATCAATCGCGTTGCCGCCCTGTTCGAGAATGCGCGCGCCCACTTGCGAGGCAAGCACGCTTTCGCTGGCCACAATGCCCGACTGTGACGTTACCATCGATCGTGACTGTGATCGATCCTGGGCGTATGCCGCAGAAGCGCTGGCGGTGAGCGCACCTGCAAACCCGACGGCCACCGCGCTCGTTACGGCGACTACTGCCGCCACGCGCGCCAACCGCGCCACGCGCCGCTTGGCCATTATGAGAATGCCGATGCCAACAACGTTCATCACCACAATCATCGACAGAATCTTGAATGCAAACGTCGCGACACTGTCCACTTTGATAATCGGAAACACCGACAGCGCGATGTACAACACAGTCATCAACAAACCCGACGTCGGCGCAACCTTGAGCCAAAGCGGCGGGCGCGGCGTCACCCCACGCAAACCGAACAGCGGAATGGAAAACATGACAACGTACGTCAGCGCATAAAACATCCCGCTCGCATTGAACAACAACTGAAACGCTTCGGCCTGCCCAACGCCGACGTTACTTAGCACCGCCAACACGAACGAAGACGCACCAACCACCAAAATGGAATTGACTGGCGTTTGATACTTACGATGGAGTTTGCTGAACCACCCTGGTAACATGCTGTCCCACCCGGCCACCATCGGCAAACGCGTGACGGCTGTGAAACTCACGCTCGCCTGCGCCACGCGCATGACGAGCGTCATGAGAATCGCAATCGTCACGAGCGGCCCCGCAATACCAAACGGGCCGAATCCCGCGCGCAACACCTGCGGTAACGGACCCACGAGATCGATGTCGTTGGCCGGGACATACGCCACAACGGTGCTCGTACCCAACACGAACATGATCGCAATAATTGGCGCGGCAATGAGCACCGATCGCCGCATAGTTCGCGTGGGCGATTTGGTTTCGCCGGCGAGAATGGCGATATACTCGAAGCCACCGAGCGCGCCGAAACCCATCTTGCCCAGAATGTTCAAATTGAGCAGCGTGAACGCCGGAATCGCCGTGCGAAATGGATGGTACTCGGCCAGGTGCCCACTCATGAGCCCAATAAAAGGCAGCAGAATGAGCGCTCCGAAAATTATCAGCATGAAGACGCCCCCGGTATTGTGCACCCATTTGCCAACCGACAGCCCGATGGTTGACGCAATCACCATGAGCGACAAAATGACGGCCGACGACAGCGCCACAAACCAGACGCTTGACGTCATCCACGCGGCACTTGGTCCAATGGCATACGACAAATACGTTGCGCACTGCAAGCCGATTTCCGAGGTGAACACAATCACATACAGCCACAGGTTCCACGCCAGCAGAAAGCCGACGGTTTGATTGAACCCGAGCTTCGCCCACTGATACAACCCGCCTTCAAGCGGCATCAATCCGTGCAGGTACATCACGACCGCCGCCGACGGCAGATAGAACAACACGAGCGCGAGTAGCCAGAAGATGACGTGCGAGGGGCCGAGTTTGCCGGCCACGCCAATCCACGTGAGCCCGACAATGAACAGAATTTGTGTGAGCGTGAGATCGCGAACACCCAATTCTTTCCTGAGCCCCGCGCTGTGCGCTTCAACACTCGCTTCCGCCTGGGCAAGTTCGACGCTGGCCGAAACTGGACTCGGCTGCGTGCCGCCGGTGTGAGTCATGAGTGGGCTATGTGTGGGTCACGTGCTGTATCCGAAAAATTTCAATTCGTGAGTGGTAGGCTTCGTCGGCCACGGAGAGCGAGAAAAACACCGTGTCCCGTTGCAGGTGTCGCTGAAACAGTTCCGAAACTGGCACCGTGCCACCCAAGCGCACAATCAGGGTCGGACGAAGTAGCCGGCAAATAACGCGTCTGTTGCCGCGCTCATCGAACGGCAGCGCGGCAATGTCCGCACCAACGAAGCAAGGGATTCTGAGCGTAACAGCGACCTCACAGTGTGGTCGGGAATCGGAAATTGTCGGCACGCACAATCTGCACGAAGTCGGGCGCGGCGAAGATTCCCTGTTCAATCTGTCCGTCGTTGAGAGGAACAAAGAACGCGTGTATCGGGCTGTTGTCCGTCTGATTTTCCCGAAATACACGAAGGTCCTCGCAGTAGTAGCGATTGCAGGTGTCTGAGCGCATTTCACGTGGCAGCACACACCCATTGACATGCTGATACACACAACCGGAATCCATTGTGCGGCTCACCAGGTGTGACAGGTACGCCTGCACAATCTGCTCCTCCGTGCAGTCCGGATGTGCATCCAGATAACGCAGGATGGTGTCCGTAATTATGTACGCGTGCTCACCACCGGTTCTGCAGCAAGTGCCCCGGCAGGCGATGCACGCGTTAACCATTACAGCGCCCAGATCGGCCGCAGGCGGCTCGGGCAACGGAAAACTGACGGGCAGAGCGCTGGAACTCTGCGACGCACGATCAGGCGCGTTGCCATCACCGGCCGCGGCCTCACGAATAGCAATCGCTTCCCGGGTCACGCTGGTCAGATGGTCACGAATCGCTTCGCGGCGCGCTTCTGGTAGCTCGCATTCTCCAGCATCGTTGTACGGCACGAGTGTGACCGTGAACGACGAACTGTTTATTACGTCAACGGTCGCCGCGCACTCGTCGCGCCACGCACCGACGCTCACTTCCAGGAGCTGTCGCTGCTTCCGCTTTTGGGCTAACGGACGGTCAACCAGCCACACACGTTTGCATTCCTCGCTGGAACACGTGTGCCGCGCGAATTCCGCTGTTGTGAGCACTCGGCGACAGACGGCGCATCGTTGACTCTCCGGCACCGACGTGTGTTTCCACGCGCACGCTGCACTGCCGCACAACGATTCCGTGAGCGCTTGAAGCGGAGTAAGCGGTTTGGCACAAATCAGACAGGTTTTTTGATCAGTGTGCATTAGGCATCGCCTTCGTGAGTTTCGCGTTGTTCACCGGCGCAGGAGTGGGCTCCACCTTCGTGCATCCGGTGTATCCGGAAAAACTGATTTGGTCCATGGTAATCTTCGTCGGCCACGGTGATCGAGAAAAACACAACTTGCCCGTCGGCGTGTGTACACACCGACGGGTTGTCGCTCAGAACGCGAACATCTGGGTGTACTTCACAATCACGCCAAATCCCATCGTCGGCGAGTTGGGTGTGGTAATGCGCTGTTCATTCAGCACCACGAACAAATCACTCAACGGGTGGTGAATGAGGTTGAAACGAACGTTTGCGTTCAGCTGGTGTGACCGCGGATCGTATTGCGCCAATGCGTCGAAGAACATGTTGGTGGTGAAGCTGTAGTTTGTTCGAGCCGTGTACAGCAGCGCGTCAAACTTGGCATGCGGCGTCGTTAACTGTGCCTGCGTGTGCGAGGCGCCAACCGACGAACTGAACTGCGCGCTCGGACGCGTGGTGACCAGCACCAGCTGCGAGTGCTGCGTGCCATTCCACAACCCGCCTTCAGTAAAGGTGTAGCTGGCCGATACCTTGCGGCTGGCGTTGGTGGCGCCCTTGAATTGCCAGTCCATCCAGGCATACCCGCCTGCGGGAATCGCGGGAATGGCGCGATTAATTCGAAAGGGCGTAGCAATGCGTTGAAAGCGTGGGTTGCCCGACAGTTCGAAGAACGCCCCGCTGCTCAGAAAAAACGTATAACCGGTGTGGAGATCCTTGGCCGAGATCTTCCCGTCGAGCGTTTCATAGTAGTTCCACGTGATATGCGGGTGCATCTCTCTCGTGCTAATGCGCGAGAGCCACTTGGGACGCGGCCGAATGCCAATGTCGGCCAGGTACTTTCGCGTGTCGGTGCGGCGGAAGAATCCCAAATCATCGGAAAAGCCGCGTCCAATTTCGAGCACGCCAACTTTGGCGTGAAAAAACGTACCCTCGTGATTGAGTGACGTACGCCATGTGTACTGACCACCGTCGCGACCTGGTTTGCGCGTGCTCACGGCATAGCTGTTCCAATCCCATGTACCGGGCAGGCGGAAATTCGCATCAATTCCCGCCACGCGATTCCAGTTTGTCTCGTTCCCAAACCCAAGCGCTTCGCGGTCGAGTACAACGAGACCCACATCCGAACCTGGCCGCAGGTTCTTTCGCAAACGTAGTACGCCGTACCTATTGGCTGGGGTGGTGCCGAACTTCTGCGTTTGAATGGCGAGTGCGCCGATGGTGAGTCCGCCCGCGGTGCCCGTGAGCCGAACGCCGGCTGGGATGGGCACAGCGCGACCGTCGGGTGATAGCCCAATGCGGCGGCTGAAAAACAACAGCATATCTTCGTCCGGCGTTGGTGCAAGCGACACGCGATTGTTGCGCGCCGCGTCCCCCACGTAAAAAATCCCTGAGTTCTCAAGAAAGAACTCGCGCTTCTCCGGGAAGAACTGACTGAATTGAGTGAGGTTCACCTGCTGCTCGTCGGCCTCTACCTGCGCGAAGTCGGGATTCACCGACACGTTGAGCCCCAGATGTCGCGTGACGCCATACGTGACATCAAGTCCTGCGGCCTCGCTGGTAACCGCCGTGGTGCCGCCCAATTCACGAACCGTGCGCCCAACGACGTACGGTTTCACGCGCAAGTCCCTCGATTTGCCATCGATCTCGAGCCCGTCAAGCGTGCCAGCGAGTGAAACGCGGGTAATGCCGAATGAGCGCGGAATCGGTGACCAGTACGTGATCTCGTTCTTGTGCCGGATACGCCGCGCAAAGTTGATGCCCCAGCCCTCTTCACTCCCCAATTGATACCGAAGCGTCCGAAAGGGAATGGCCATCTCGATGGTCCAACCGTCGTCGGTGCGTCTGGTCTTCACCGTCCAGACGCCATCCCAACTCGTGTTTACCTCGCGGCCTTCATTCGCGATTTGCCGGTCAGCGCGCGCTCCCACGACGTTCGTGAGGAACAGGTAGCCGTTCCGTTTGTCATGAAACGTGTCGAGCAGTACTTCGAAGTCGTCCTGATCGTCTTCCCTGAAATCCTTGCGAATATCGTTAATCACGATGTGTGAGGCGTCCGGGTCATGCAGCACGGCACCGATGTACAGAAACTCCCCGTCAAATAACACGCGGACATCGGTGGCCTCGGTTGCAGGCTCACCCGTGCGCGGCTCGGCCTGTGTGAATCCGGCGGCCGGAGTGGCATTGGCCCACGCGGCTTCGTTCATCAAGCCATCGATGACAACGGGGGTTGACGTGCGCGTGGCGTGCACGCTCCGTGTGTCTCGTGCCGGCGCAGTGGCAGCAGGTAGCACTGCCTGCGCACGGGCCAGACTGCCGACGGCGCACACAGGCAGCACGAAACAAGCAATGGCGCGGGTTACGAAGCGCATGAGTGAGCGGAGTTGGTGAAGGCCGAGCGGAGTGTGGAGGAAGCTAGCTGTGGTGAATGCACTGAAACGCGCCGCGGCGCTATGGCACGCGATCTGCCCGATAGCTGATTGCAAATTCCGGGAAGCGGGAGATGTCGACAACGGCCGCAGCGTGAAAGCTGATGAATCGCTTCACCACGGCACCCTCGACGTTCCCGGTGAGCTTGGCAACTTCACTCACCGCCTGTTCGTCGCCAGAAACCATCACAACCGGCACGCCGAAGTGTCCAGCAATCGTGGCGTTGATGCCGGACTCCGCCATCGGCTGGCCGTTCAGCGCCACCGCGGCAAATGTGGCGCTCGAAATGGTGTGCGCACGAACGCCCTGTGTGTTCGTCGTCGCGGCGTGGTAGCCGATGAACATCACGGCGCTGAACGTGGAGTCGATGCCTTCCATCATCATCAGCGGCCGCGGCGAACCGCGAATGATGGTGGTGCCCGACGAAAACCGGTCGATCAACAGGTTCTGCATGTTGCCGTGCGCGTCGGCGACGACGAATTCCGTCGCCCCACCTTCACGCGCTCCCTGAATCGCGGCCAGCGCCTCAGTCGTCATGTACTCACGAAATTTCGCGTATTCGAACCCGGTGGGGCCAAGTTGTTCGGTCGTGACAACGCCGCCAATTCCTTCCATATCCACCGAGATGAACACCTTGATTGGCCGCTGAGCCGACAGCTCGGTGGCGAACAACGTCGCCAGGACCATTGCCGCAGCGATCGCGCGCGTTCTCGTCATTGGGGTGCTCGGTGTGGGTGAATGATTGATGCGAAGCGGGAAGTATACCGCGAGCAGCTGCCGGTTTGGATTGCGTCCGCGTCGACGTCACAAGGAGGGCACGTCGTCGGCGACTTTGGAAAGTGGCACCGCAACTACCCGCTCTGCCAACCGGAAGGTCTCACTACCCGCATGAACCACGTACAGTTGGTCGAGGTGCAAGTCGCCAAGCGCCGAACGCATGGACGGCGTGACCGCAGGCGACGTCGTGCGCTTGAATTCGAAGCCGATGCGCGTTTTCCCGCGAACGATCAGCAAGTCGAGTTCTGCCCCCGCGTGGGTCGCCCAGAAGTAAGTCTCCCCGGAACGTGCGCGGAGATGATCGATGACGACATCCAGCGCAAACCCTTCCCACGATGCGCCCACTTTCGGATGACCTTCGAGATCCCGCAGCGATAACACACCCAGCAACGAGTGAAGCAAGCCGGTGTCGCGCAAATAGACCTTGGGGGCGCGTACCTGGCGTTTGGACAGGTTTTCATGCCATGGAGGAAGCTGTCGCACCATGAACGTTTCGGTCAGCACATCGAGATAGTGCTGCACGGTAGTGTGCGCGACGCCGAACGCGCGGGCGAACTCCGAGCTGTTCCATGTCTGCGCATGATAGTGAGCGATCATGGTCCAGAATCTTCGCAACGCGGGCGCTGCAAGGCGCAACCCGAATTGCGGGATGTCACGCTCCAGAAAGGTGCGCATGAACTGTTCGCGCCATTCGGCGCTGGCGGCGTCGCTTCGCGCAAGAAACGCGCGCGGGAATCCTCCGCGCGTCCAGCGGCGTGCCAGGAGCGGGGTTCCTACTTCATCGAGTCGGAATCCGTGCAACTCGTGATAGGCGATGCGTCCGGCGAGCGTCTCTGCACCCTGGCGAAGAAGCTCGGGCGCAGCGCTCCCGAGCACGAGAATGCGGCGGCGCGAGTTGGGTTCGTCGGCGAGCACGCGCAGTGTGCGAAAGAGGTCTGGCGCCAAATGCACTTCGTCAATGACAATGAGGCCGCGCAGGTTTCGCAGTGCGAGGAGCGGATCGGCAAGGCGCGCCTGATCGGCGGCGCTCTCGAGATCAAAGTGCGCCGTTGCGCCGCGACGATCGGCCAGCAGCTGTCGTGCCAGCGTAGTTTTCCCCACCTGCCGCGCGCCCAGGATCCCGACCACTGGAAATTCACGCAGCAGTGCCTTGACGCGGGCCAGATCGCGCGGTCGCTTCAGGATTTTTTTCATATTGAAATATGAGTGTTAGCCGCTCAGATTTCAAGGTGGTTAGGGGTGCCGACGAGTGGCTGCTTTACGCGATGCCGTTCATTGACGGTGACATGCTGCCGAGGAAACTCGATCGCATCCGTGATTCGCCCATCACTTACGCTTCACCGGCGCTCCACCCGGCGTCGCCCCTCGCGGTGCGTCATTCCGATACACATGACCGCCGCGCATGACAAACGAAACGCGTTCCGCCGCTTCGATTTCCTGACTCGGGTCGCCATCGGTTGCGATGATATCCGCCGCATAACCCACCGCCACCCGCCCAATTTCCTTTTCCATCCCCAATGATTCGGCGGCACGTGACGTAGCACTGATAATCGCATCCATCGCTGGCTGACCACCGCGCCGCACGCGGCACACCAGCTCCTCGGCGTTCCGGCCATGTGCGCCCGCCACCGCATCGGTGCCAAACACGAGTTTCAGACCCGCGGTGCGACTCGCAAGACCAATGCCGGCTTCGGCCAGTGGAAGGGCTTTCTCCATCGACGCAAATCCCGCAGCGTTGTAATTCCCAATGCCTTCAAACCACGGTTTGTTGTCGAGGTAGTTATGAAACACGAGGCCGCACTGCGGATCGAAGAACGTCCCGTTCGCAACCAGCAGCCCACGCGTTACGCTGTCGGCAAACACGCCGTGCTCCACTTGCGTACAACCCGCGCGCGCCGCGCGCTGCACCGATTCGGCTGAATGGGCATGCACCAGCGTGCGAAGGCCCAATACCTTGGCTTCGCCGCACGTGGCCAGCAGCTGCTCGTTGGTCATCGTTGCTTCGCCGCCGTCGCGAATGGATTTCGATGCGAAAACCTTGATGAGATCTGCGCCCTGCGTTTTGAAACGTCGGACAGCGGCGCGCAGCGAATCGAGCGATCCGCCGCCCGTATTCTCGTTGAGCGAACCGAGCGAAGTGAGTACGCGCGGTCCCGGAATAGTGCCGCGATTGATGGCATCGCGCAGTGGGCCGTTTTCCAGCTCACCAACACTTTGCACGGTTGTAAATCCGGCCCGCAACGTTGCCCACGCATTGCCCGCTTGATTGTAGGCACTCACCGCCGGAGTATCCCCGTCACGCGCCTGGTGCAGTCGGTTCGCCGCGTTGAGATACCAGCCAAGGTGCACGTGCGTGTCAATGAGGCCCGGCAGCACCGTGCGACCGCGCAGGTCGATTGCGCCGACGGGCAGCGCGCCAACCGATGCCTGGATGCGGGCGATGCGCCCGTTCTCCACAACGATGTCGACGTTCTGCCTGACCGAGCCGATGCCGTCGAGCACGCGGCTGGTGCGCAACACCACGGATCGTGTTGTCGCGCCAGACACTGCCGGTTGCGCGATGGCGACGGCTGCACAGGCCGTAAGCGATGCCAACACGCGTGACACAATCAACGCAGTGCGCAAAAAATGTTGCATGGTATGACCCTGGGTTTCGGTGACAGTAACGCAGTTGAAGTCACGTCGGATTTTGTGCCCAGCCCGAACTATGTGTTGCAGGAAGCGGCGAGGCACCTAAACGGGCCGCCACTGTACCGACTTCCTCTGCATCGCCCGTCCGGTGCAGCGCGCGTTCGGCAACCCGGCTCACGGGAGCCCGGGAAAGGGGGCCGTGAACTCGAACGGAAACACGCGCGCGATGCGTGTCAGCTCGCGTGTGTTGGAGGAAACAAGGACGGCGCCGATTTCGCGGCAACTATGAGCGATGAGAATGTCGAGCACGAAACTGCCCGGCACTTTAGCGAGCACCAGCCCTTCGCGCTCGACAAGCGTCGCGAGCGTGTTGCCCAACGCATCCCAGGCCTGCAGCGACGGAATGAGTACCCGGCCACGACGAAGATACGGCCCAAACACAACACGTTCGAGCGTCGCGCGACCGCGACTGGCTCCAGCCCGTAGTTCCGATGCCACGACCGCACTGAGGTAGAGTCGCGAGGCCTCGCGTGCCGAGAACGCTTCGAGCGCGGCGCCAGTCTCAGCATCACGCGAGGCATCAATGAAGCAGTTGGTGTCGAGGACGTACTTGCGATGCGCCGGCTTCGCCATCCGTCTGCAACTCAGTCGATCAGCGCGAACTGAATACGCCGAAGCGCCCGCGCCCCCGCCACCAACTCGCGGCGAAACACGACGAGGTCGAGCGCGACTTCCACCGTCTCGCGCTCACTCGCGGTGCCAAGAAACGCCTGCGCTTCGGCGAGCGTTTTTGGATCGAGCCAGAATTCTTTGCGCACCTTTCCTGCTGGGACGGCGCGCCGACCCGAGGTTTTCGACTTCGCCCGTGCGGACTTGCGGGATGCGGTGGCCATGGTGCCTCCAGTGGTGTACGGAGAAATGTAGAACAGGCTCCGTACACCACAATTGGCATCGCTTCGCCGATGCGTGGAAGTTGCCGAACGCTGCGTTCGGCTGCAAAGGCTCTCATAAATTAGCTGTGAACGGAGCAGCACAGAGTGCTGTGCAGTAACACAGCGTACCGCCATGCCTTTGACTGCAGCAACGTTCGTCATACAGCGCGGCGCAAATGCCGCTGAATGCCGCGGCGCAAATGCCGCTGAATGCCGCGGCGCAAATGCCGCTGAATGCCGCGGCGCAAATGCCGCTGAATGCCGCGGCGGAATACATTCCGGCGATACGCAGATCTGTCCGTACGAATCGAACGACGGATCAACGGCGAACGGACATCTGAACAGCGAAAATTCACGACGTCGAAAACTGTCTAGTTGCGCGCGCGTGTTTCTCACAAGATTTGTCGCGCGTTATGGGCAGATCCGCACGACTTCGTCATATGGTAAGGCATTGTGACGCACTGCATCAACTTCGAATTCTGAGTCAGAGCGGATCAATCTGCAGGATGCCGCCCGCTGCAAGCATTGTAAATAGCGCAAATGACATCACCTATCGCTGCGTTTTTGACCACTTACGATGCGGCCTGCGAGGAGAATCGCTTTACTCCTTCTTGAAGTCGCGTGAAGTGAATAGACAACTTGATCAGGAATGCGTAAAACGCCACCTGGTTCAGTCGAAAGAGCCGCGTGCGTGAGCCATCCACAAACATTCTGACTGGCTGAACGTGCACGGTATCGAGAAGAACAATACTCTCTTCCGGTCCGTAAGACATAGAAGGTAGGAAGAATATATTTGACACTTCCTGTCGGCGGATAGTCTCGAGTTGGCTCAGGATTCGGGACCGTTCTACATCAGCGGCTTCGAGGCGCGCTGAGTACGCAGCGAGTGAGATCAACGGTGCGAAGATGAGATTCGGCAGTGCCGTACGATCGTTACTGAGGTCAATGTCGCACGAATTCGAAAGAATAATACCCCGCGTCTCCTTTCGCTGGCTGGTAACAACGTCGATCGCAATAAACCCCTTCCACCCGTCACCCTGAAGCAAGTCCGGCTCGACTTCAGCATGCGGCAGATAAAACCCCTTTGGCGAGGGAAAGGCGCGTAGCTCTTCCCACAGCTCCTTTTGCTCGGAGGGGGTGAGGTACTTCGGAAGAAATATCCTCAGTTGCTCGAGAAGGACGGCTTGGTTCACTCGGAGTAGAAATCCCAGAGACTCGAATAGAGCACGGCTTTCGCGTCCGGTTCGAGCTCGGTGGTGCGCGAAAGAAGTCGGTAGTGAAGAGAGCCTAGCGCTCGAACGAGATCATGTGACTCGACCTGAAACACGACCTGAGCGAAAGTCTGCGAGCTCACAGTCCCAGGTGCGGAACTCACCTGCAGGGCACCGTACCCGGCGCCAGCCGCGAGAGCGAGGGCAAGCCCAACTGCACTAAACGCAAGCTGATCAGTTCGATCAGCAAGAGAGCCGGATGAGGAGGTCTGTATGAACTTGGGGATCATGAGTACTCCGGCTCAAGCGCAGCGATGGTATCAGGAGTAAGCAGCTGAAAGAAAAGGCGCTTCTGCTCTTCATGAAGCGCGTCGAGCCCACTTACGACGTCAGCCCAGTAATCTTGACTTGGCGAACACGGACGAATGCAGTCAATTACTACACGCAATCCGGAGTGCTGGGAATGGTTAGCGGTACTGACAGTTATGTTCGGGGTAATCTCAACGATCCTTAAGAAATCGGTATCATTCAGCTCCGTCCGTAGATGGAATCCGCTGTCCATTGCGGGTGTTCCAGCCAAAGTGACATCGATAGCGAGGTGATCAAGCTGTCTAATCTTTGATGTCGGAATGACATTCACCGCCTTCAGAGAATAGCGAGCAACTTCAGAGATCAATCCGCTTTTCTGAACTACGCCAACAAACGCACAAATGCGCGCGCGGAAATCTGACCAACCCATATAGGGAAGGCTCTTCGCCAGGCCGATGACGTTGTCACCGAAAAAAACGACCGCTTCAGGTCCAGCAATTCTCTGTGTCGCGGCAAATTGGAAATTCGGATCTTGACTCCGAAATTCCTTTGGGAGGCTCGCCAGCGGGAGAATTTCGCTTGACTTGTAGTCCTGCCCAAGGCTCGAAAAAATAACGCCCGGTAGAGGATCTGCGACCGGGCTAGCGGGAGAGTTAAAGCGGACCTCAAAAAGGCTCTCCAGAAGCGGTTGCTTCCCGAGCCGCAAGGGACGAGACATAGGCGTAGTGTGGCTTTCTTTTCAAATGACCATCGGTAGAATCGGTAAACGCTGTATAATGCTTCACGTTCAGCTGCGAGCGAATCAAATAAGAGCGCGCGAAGTACGCATTCATTGACTCGCCCGCCAGCTGCAACGTGTTGTTATGCTGCAGGCGAGCGAGTTGATCGCGCACGCGCATGGTGAACCGCGCGCAAGAGGACTTTGGGTTCATGCTCGACGACTTCGAGCAACCGCCGGGAGGGACCATCCGGAACGCGTGCACCCTGTTCCCACCCGCGAATGGTGCCCACACTCACGTTGAGTGCCTGCGCGAACAGGGGTTGCGAGAGGCCGAGACGGTCGCGCAATTCACGGACGCGCGAGGCCCCGTAGGTCGGCGGCGGACTCACGGTGACGTCAGTGATCGTTCGGCGATGGCGCCGCGCGGAACGGAGTGTGCCCGTCTCGATGCGCACGGCTTCTCGCATGCTCCGCACCAGCAACTGTCCAAGATTCCGGCGGGTCGTGGTCATTCGTGTGCCATCAGTTCGTGAACGAGGCCTCGGAGGGCCTTCTTGTCAGGTCGCGAACAAATATCGGTCGACGAACTGTCGAGGCGTCAGGACTGCGATGCCGCGCCACCCCGAAACGTCGAGGAGGTGCGCGTCTCCGGAAACGATCAGGAGGCAATCGCCCGCGACCGCGGCCGCCAAAAACATGTCGTCGGCGGGATCAGCGCTGACGGGCTCCGGCAACGGCGCGGCACGCAGTAGGGTGGCGTTCATCGCGAGGAGGGTGAGCACGGGGGCCAACACCGCCGCGCGTTGCGGGTAGCGCGACCCGAGATCCCCGCCCACCCGACGATATTCGTCCAGGATCTCGGGCGACAGGACCAGCTCCAATCGTCCGGCGGCCCACGCATCGAGCACGCGTCCGGGAACACCGCCGAAGAAAATGCCCGACATCAACACGTTGGTGTCGATGACGACCTTCATCGCGTCCGGCGCACCTTCTTCACTGACTTCGCGATGGCACCCCGCGTGAGACCGGTCTGCTTCGCTACTTGGCGAGCGCGGCCTACGAGCGTGGCGAACTCTTTGAGTGCGGGCGGCGCAAGCACCTTGAAAATGACCACATCGCGATCCGCGATCACGACGAACTGGGCACCGGGCTCCAAGCCGAGCTGGAGGCGAATTTCTTCAGGGATGACGACCTGTCCCTTGGAGGACAAGGTGGTAGTGGCGGCGGTACTCATGCGTTCTCCTTGTGGTCCTTACCAGTAAGATTGGCCTCTCGGACGTCTGGCGTCAAGAAGAGTGTGGTCACTGCACGGATTAACGCCGCGTTCTGCTCCAAAGGCTCCAATGAATAGCTGCGCAGCAATACTCGTGGCTTCTCCGAGACTGAGATCGTGAGTTTCTGCAAATAGCCCGGGTGGCGAAATGTTTTCCGAATCAGGCAACGGCGACGCGCTGTGTTATGGCGCCCCTGCGTGCGGTCGCCTTCGTAGTGCCCAATCACTACGGCAGCAGAGCAAACGCAACAAGCTTCGCATTCGCACCAGCACCAGTCGCGATCACGACAAACTGCTGACCACCACGCGACCGATACGTCATTGGATTTGCGTATGCCACCTGGCCGAGGTCGAATTCCCAGATCGTTTCGCCGGTGCGGGAATTGATGGCGTACAACACGCGCCCGCCTCCCGTGATAAACACCAGGCCTCCTTTTGTAACGAGCGCGCCCGGTGATCCTGCTACGCCAAGTTTTTCCGGGAGTTGTACGCCCTGCATTGCCGTATGATGCCGGTATTCCGGAGTGTCACCCAACGGCACCTGCCACACATGTTCGCCGGTATTGAGGTCGATGGCGGTCAGGTTTCCGTAAGGACCCTTGTTGATGGGCAGCGCGCCCGCAGGGCGTGACGTACCTTCCGCGCCATCGCGAAATGACACGCCCAGTGACGAACGTTGCAGGTCGACCATGTACGGTGCATCGACCGTATCAGATTTTTCCGCGCGTTGCTTGAGCGTGAACAACGCTGGCGAATTGGTGCCTTTTACGTAGAGCCATTTCGTTTCCGGATCGACCGCGGCACCGCCCCATCCAGAGCCGCCAATCGCACCCGGCATGACAACGGTGCCTTGCAACGACGGGGGTGTGTAAATGGGTCCGATTCGATACTTCGACAGCTCAGCCAACGCTGCCGCCTTGATTGCGGGTGTGTAGTCAATGACGTCGTCGATAGTAAAGCCTTGTTTGGTAAACGGCGCAGGCTTCGTGGGAAATGGTTGGGTGGGCCACGCGCTTTCCCCCGGCACATCACTGGCCGGCACTGCCCGTTCCACAATCGGCCACAGCGGCTTTCCCGTTACGCGATCGAACACGAACAGAAATCCTTGCTTCGTTGGTGCC
>Ga0335397_10003174_pt1 | contig 22159 bp, 27 predicted proteins | sample MAT04_FD_205740 | JGI IMG/M metagenome (GOLD analysis project Ga0335397, IMG submission 205740) | Freshwater microbial communities from Lake Fryxell liftoff mats and glacier meltwater in Antarctica - MAT-04 (spades assembly) (version 2) ... | reverse complement strand
GGTAATGTTTCAGACTTGTTGTTTTCTAGTCAAAATGGTACTGTGATAAAGGTTTCAGCAATTAGCGGTACTCAACCTAAATGGTTTTAGAACCCATTCATTGTCCAACGTGTGATGGGATTGAAGTCATCAAACACGGTACAACTCCAGACGGGAAACAACGTTACTGCTGCCAGGACACCGAGTGTTCTCGACGCACCTTTATTTTGCAGTATACCTATTGTGGTTATTCACCCGAAGTTAAGCAACAAATCAGCGATATGGCCCTCAATGGCAGTGGCATTCGAGATACTGCCCGTGTTCTACATATCAGTCCCACGACAGTGATTGAAGTGTTAAAAAAAAAGAGCACCAGATCAAAGCAGTGAATGAAACAAAACTTGCCGAACTGGAGCCGAGCCAAACTATCATCAAGCTTTGCCAGTGGCAGGATATTGAGGCAGAAGCGGATGAGATGTGGAGCTTTGTTCAGTCCAAGGCACAGCAACGTTGGTTATGGCATGCCATTGATCATCAGAGTGGGGCAACACTGGCTTACGTCCTGGCATCCCATCAAGATGATGCATTCCTGCAACTGAAAAGCCTGTTAGAACCGTTTGGAAATGCAGTTCTACACAGATGGTTGGGGAGCGTATGAACGACATCTCGATCCGAGTCTTCATACCGTTGGCAAACGAAATACTCAGAAAATTGAGAGGAAGCATCTAACCTTACGAACTCGCATTAAACGACTCGCTCGCAAAACCATTTGCTTTTCTAAGTCGATTTTGATGCACGATGTGGTCATTGGGCTATTCATAAATCGATTTGAATTTGGGTTAAATATTTAGAGCAAAACACAAGTCTAGAACACCTCCTTGTGCTAGGTCACTTTCGATCGCGCTTGGCATCGTTGGCACTATCAGAAATTGCCCGGAGCAACGCTGTAGAAAAGAGCATTGCACTAAGGAAAAGCTATGGCAAAACTAAAAGTGGGCTTACTGTTTGGGGGCTGCTCAGGAGAACACGAAGTTTCTATTAGCTCAGCCCAGGCGATCGCCCAAGCTCTGACTACGCCGCCCAATACTGACCAGTACGACCTGACTCTCTTCTACATTCAAAAAGACGGCATTTGGCAAGGCAGCGAAGTCGCTCAACAAATTCTTGCTTCTGGGCAGCCGCTTCAGCCTTCTTCTAACTCTTACCAACAGCCTGACTCTCGTCAACAACGCTGGACATTTCCGCCCGAAGTGGCTGAAGTCGATGTCTGGTTCCCTATTCTTCACGGGCCCAACGGTGAAGACGGCACCGTTCAAGGCTTGTTGAAATTGATGCAAGTTCCCTGCGTCGGTTCAGGCGTTTTAGCGTCATCGGTCGGGATGGACAAGCTGGCGATGAAAGATATTTTTGCTCAGGCAGGGCTGTCTCAAGTTCAGTATTTGGCAGTGACTCGTCGGGAAGTGTTAGAAACTCGTTTATTTGCTGCAATCTGCGATCGCATTGAAACCAAGTTAGGCTATCCCTGTTTTGTCAAACCCGCTAACCTGGGTTCTTCGGTGGGAATTGCCAAAGTCCGTACCCGTGATGAACTTGAAGTCGCCCTAAATCATGCCGCCACTCTCGATCGCCGCCTCATTGTCGAAGCAGGCGTGACTGCCCGCGAGGTCGAGTGCGCCGTTTTGGGCAACGACCAGCCCCAAGCCTCTGTAGTGGGCGAAATCACGTTCGAGAGCGACTTTTACGACTACGAAACTAAATACACCGCAGGCAAAGCCGACCTATTTATTCCCGCACCTTTGCCACCCGCGATCGCCACCAAAATTCAAGAAATGGCAATTCAAGCCTTTACGGCTCTAGATGGTGCTGGCATTAGCCGAGTCGATTTCTTTTACGTAGAAGCGACTGGAGCAGTGCTGATTAATGAAGTCAATACGATGCCTGGTTTTACCGCCACCAGTATGTATCCTCAACTCTGGGCAGCGAGTGGGATTCCTTTTCCAGAGTTAGTGGATCAATTGGTGAAGTTGGCGATCGAGCGGGGCAAAGGTTGATAAAACTTTAGAAATTTTCTGCCTCTACCCCAGAACCTTTCGGGAACTCTAAGTTTGGTTTTGCACAGGCATCACTATCAAACGAATCCCAATGAGTGTCCTGGAGTTTCTATGGAAAGCTTAATTACCTTTATCCTGTTTATCGCCTTTTATGTCTACATCTCCTATTCTTTGCAAGTTATTGGTAAAAAGCTGGGCGTTGAAAATGCTTGGTTAGCATGGATTCCCGTTGCAAATCTTTATGTCCTTTGTCTGGCGGCTGGTAAGCCCGCTTGGTGGATGATTTTGTGCTTAGTTCCCTTGGTCAACTTAGTTGTATCAGTCATCCTCTGGGTTTCGATTACAAAGCGGTTGGGTAAGTCTCCCTGGTTGCTTCTACTATTCCTCGTTCCACTGGTGAATATGGCGCTGATTGGCTACTTGGCATTCGCCTAAACGAGTGTGCTTGATTTAGAGATGATGGTAAAAAGACGATCGCCCTTCATCAGTTGAGGAGCGATCGTCTTTTTATCCCTGCTAAAATTGAGGAGAAAGAATCAATCGTTCTCTCCCAAGTGCCCTAGGGGTTGATATGAAACAGTCTCAGAACGTTCATAGACAAAAGTATCCTCTGGCTTGGGTTCGGCGCCATCCTGTTGCCTCTGTTTTTGCCCTCTGGGTGACCCTCTTGTTGTTAGCAGGACTCTCTACAGCAACGCTGGTGAATGTGAACAACAGCGTAGAATCCAAAATGACGCAGATTCCTTCAACAGAGCCTTCAAACTCTGAGATTGTACCAACGCAGTACCATACGGCACAACAGAACGAACCAGCATTACCGTGGCTGTCATTAGGAGCGATCGCCCTCACTTGCACGTTAGGCTGCCTGATCCTCTCCCAAACCCTTCGCTCGACTGGCTATCAATCTGTTCAACGTAAAACTTCTAAGATTAAAAGCGCTTCACTGCCGTTATCAGCTCAGCCCGATCGCCAGAAATCCTTAGATACCCAGAAATCCTTAGATACCGCCAGTTCCGACTCTCCTTCGCGATCGCAGCCCACTGGCTCATCAGTCGCATCCGTCACAGTAGTTCCTAAACAACAAAACCATCCGCTCGATTGGGACGAACCCAGCCTTGCAGACAGTCTTGATTTACGCCAGCGCCGACCGTTGTCTCACTGGCTCTAGATTATTATCGGCTTTAGGTCACTACTCAGCAGCCACTAATCAGCACTATTGTTGTGGGCTTCATCTTCGCTGTAGGTAGGAGAAGAATTGTAGAGAGCATCTAGGCGATCGCGCGCATCTTCAATGGTCATTGAGCGCATGACCAAGAACGGCTCGTTGACGACATTACCATATTCATCAAGCAACTCAGGATGAGAAACTGACCGAACATGTGCCCCTGGAGTGACAAACGAATTTGATGAATTAGGAGAAAACTGACCTTTGTAACCGTAAGTGCGTTGAGAATCTGCGCCTAAAACCATAAGGTTGCGAATCAGATTACCCACTGCTAAAAAAGCCAATACTGTGAAAGCCAAAATATAAATCAGGTGCAACATAATTCTTTTTCCTCCAAGCAGATAATCCGCAAGTAGAGCAGATGAGTTTTGGCTCTGATGCCTCAAGACTCTGGAACTACAACTTTTTATGAAACCATTCTCATACTGATCAAACCTTTTCAGACTTGTCAGCACCCTTTTCTTAATAAATTGTTTACCTAAGACTCTCAGATTACCAAAGAAATCTGAGTTTATCTATATCTCTAGGCTCAAGTCTCTAAACCCGAAGCTTCTGAACGAAACCTCATTCCAACTTTCCAACATTCTGCTACAAGCTGATGCCAAGGCATCAACACCGCTGTGTCTACTCCCACCTGTCCATCGGTTGCTAGTAGCAGCATCTTAGCTACTGCTACCTCTTGTTGGGCTTGCTTCACTCGGCTAAGCAGGTCAGCCTGGTGCTCGGCACCCAGAAACTCAAGGTCTTGAATTTCAAGAAGCGATCGCGACTTTTCAAACCAATACTGAAAATCATCTAGCAATGGCTCTAGAAGGTTTTTCAAGAAATCAGAGTCAAGGAAGTTGGTATTGTGCATGTATCTTAAAAATCTAGCTTTACAATAGCAACAAGCTTAACGTAATTTACGTTTCTTTACAAATGTTGATAAGTTCCTCAGAATTATATGAGTTTCTGAAGCTCAGTCCAGAAGGGGCTGAGTAAACCATATTTCGCAAGGTCGAAAAAGTTGTGTATTCGGGGTTCGGTTGGCTGAAATACAATAGACAAGGTGTGGCATGGCGATCGCTTGGAAAGTACCCCTAAGCGATCGCCTTAGCCAGCTCCCCAATTTCCTTCCTATCGACTAGATCTAATGCCTAACCCAGACGCTGTGCCCCAAGCTGAAAAAATCTATTTGCCGAAATCCAGTGAATCGGAAACGCTCCAAAAGATTCGCCACACTACATCGCACGTCATGGCAATGGCAGTGCAAAAGCTGTTTCCCAAGGCGCAGGTCACCATTGGACCTTCAATTGAGAACGGCTTTTACTACGACTTTGACAACCCAGAGCCGTTTACTGAGAAAGATCTCAAGGCAATTAAGAAGGAGATGATCAAGATCATCAACCGGAAGCTGCCTGTAATTCGGGAAGAAGTGAGCCGGGAAGAGGCAAAGCGCCGAATTGAGGCAATCCATGAGCCTTACAAGTTGGAAATTTTGGAAGGGTTGCAGGAGCCGATTACGCTTTATCACTTGGGCGACCAATGGTGGGACTTGTGCGCCGGGCCCCATGTGGAAAGTACTGCGGAATTGAACCCGGAGGCGATCGCCCTAGAAAGCCTTGCTGGAGCCTATTGGCGCGGCGATGAAACCAAGGCACAGCTCCAGCGCATCTATGGCACCGCCTGGGAAAATCCAGCGCAGCTAGAGGAGTATCACCGCCGCAAAGAAGAGGCGCTCAGACGCGATCACCGCAAGCTAGGGAAAGAGCTAGGGCTATTCGTCTTTTCGGACTTAGTAGGTCCCGGACTGCCTCTATGGACTCCAAAAGGCACACTTTTACGGTCTACCTTAGAAGATTTCCTGAAGCAAGAGCAAATTAGGGGCGGCTATCAACAGGTCGTAACGCCTCACATTAGCCGCGTTGATTTGTTCAAGATGTCAGGGCACTGGCAGAAGTACAAAGAAGATATGTTTCCGATGATGGCAGAAGATGAGGGCGATCGAGAGACAGAGCAGGGCTTTGTGCTTAAACCGATGAACTGCCCCTTTCACATTCAAATCTACAAATCTAGCCTCCGCTCTTACCGAGAATTGCCGCTGCGTTTGGCAGAATTTGGCACGGTGTACCGCTATGAGCAATCTGGAGAATTGGGTGGACTCACCCGTGTGCGCGGCTTTACTCAAGATGATGCTCACCTGTTCGTTACGCCCGAACAGCTAGATAGCGAATTCCTTAAGGTTGTTGACCTAATTAAGCGGGTATTTGACATTTTGAATATGGGAAACTCGTTTAGGGCAAGGCTGAGTTTCCGTGATCCAGATTCAGACAAGTACATTGGCTCTGATGATAATTGGGAGAAATCTCAAAATGCCATTCGCAGAGCCGTTGAAACTCTAGATATGAAGTTTTTTGAGGGCATTGGCGAAGCTGCTTTCTATGGCCCTAAGCTCGACTTCATTTTTACGGATGCTTTGGAGCGTGAGTGGCAGTTGGGCACGGTGCAAGTAGATTACAATTTGCCCGAACGGTTTGACCTGGAGTACGTTGCGGAAGATGGCACGCGCAAACGTCCCATTATGATCCACCGCGCTCCCTTTGGCTCTTTAGAGCGATTGGTCGGGATTTTGATTGAAGAGTATGCGGGTGATTTTCCGCTGTGGTTGTCTCCGGTACAGGTGCGGCTGTTGCCTGTAACCGAGGAGGTGCTACCGTTTGTAACGCAAGTTGTGGAGCAAATGCGATCGCTTAACATCCGGGCTGAGGTAGATACAAGCGGAGAGCGGCTAGGTAAGATGATTCGCAACGCTGAAAAGGAAAAGATTCCCGTTATGGCGGTCGTGGGAGTAAAGGAAATGGAGGCGCAGACGCTAAATATCCGTACTCGTGCCTCTGGCGAACTGGGGGCAATTCCAGTGGCGGAAGTGATCGATCGCGTGACTGAGGCGATCGCCCAATACGGCAGCTTTTAACTTAATCTTGCAAGAACTAGAGACCCAGTGGAGCGTGATGCCCCAGTGGGTCTTTAGGCGATCGCACTTAGAAGTATTCAACGATCGCTTCAGCAAACTCAGAACACTTCAACGGCTCCACCGGAGGCTCCATCATCCGAGCCAGGTCATAGGTCACTTTCCCGGCTGCGATCGCCTTCCCTAACCCTTGCTTAATCAAATCTGCCGCTTCTTGCCAGCCCATAAACTCCAACATCATCACGCCCGAAAGAATCACCGAACCTGGATTAATCCGGTCTAAGCCTGCGTGTTTAGGGGCAGTGCCATGAGTGGCTTCAAAAATGGCACAGGCATCGCCAATATTTGCGCCAGGCCCCATGCCCAAACCACCGACGATCGCTGCCGCCGCATCCGATAGATAATCGCCATTCAGGTTCATGGTAGCCAGGATGGAGTACTCGTCAGGGCGAGTTTGAATCTGTTGAAAGATGCTGTCAGCAATGCGATCGTTCACCATGATTTTGTCTTTCCATTGCCCATTACCGTGGGTTGCCCCAATGGCAGTTAAGACAGCCTGGACTTCTTGGCAGATTTTTTCCTTCTTTTCAGGAGTCAGGGAATCATAACCGGGTTCAATTTTGCGTGCATTGTCTTCCACACTCAAATCTGGATTCTGCTCCTGATTGCCCAAAATCCAAGACTCCTGCTCAGTCACACATTCAGTGCGGAACTCGGTGGTTGCCAATTCGTAGCCCCAGTCACGGAACGCCCCTTCGGTGTACTTCATAATGTTGCCCTTGTGGACTAGAGTCACCATTTGCTTGGCTTTGGGTAAGCGCAAGGCGTGCTTCATGGCGCGCCGCACGAGCCGCTGAGAACCTGTTTTGCTGATGGGCTTAATGCCAATGCCAGAATCGAGGGGAATTTGCTTTTTGCCGTGTTCGGGAGTGGCGGGAATGAAGTCGGTATTGAGAAGTTTGATGAGGCGATCGCACAATTCACTGCCCTGCTTCCACTCAATGCCCAGGTAAATATCCTCAGTGTTTTCTCTGTAAACAATCACGTCCAGCTTCTCAGGGGTTTTATGAGGCGAAGGTGTTCCCGCGTAGTACTTACAAGGACGAACACAGGTGTAGAGGTCGTGGATCTGTCGCAGAGCTACGTTGAGCGATCGAATCCCACCGCCAATGGGTGTCGTTAGCGGGCCCTTAATCGCTACACCAAATTCCCGAATCGCCGTCAAAGTATCTTCTGGCAAATACTGATAGGTGCCATACAAATCACAGGCTTCATCTCCAGCATAAACCTTAAACCAAACCAGTTTGCGCTTGCCCCCATAGGCTTTTTCTACCGCCGCATCAAATACGCGCTGCGAGGCGGGCCAAATGTCTACCCCCGTCCCATCACCTCGAATGAAAGGAATAATAGGATCATCTGGAACAATGGGTTCGCCCTCTTTAAAGGTGATGCGAGAGCCGATCGCGGGTGGTGTGATCTTTTCGTACATGGTGGCTAATATCTCCTATCGTGCAGTAAGTCCTTGCGTCAGATTGGTTTTACCACAAACTGGGATAAGTCCTCGTTCTTGATTGACATTTTGGGGGTCGTCTTGCAGGTTGTCTTATATGCTTTTGTATGACGACAGGCTCCGAAAGCGCTAGAAGGACTCTGACCACGATAGAATCATTAAGACTCATCAACCGCTAGAGTCAAATCAGCCGTTGTCACCGAGCACTCTATTTGTAATGCAGCCTTTGTCCCATGCATGACGTGCAGCCCATCTTGAATACGCCCTCAGAACTTTCTCAGCCAGAAGCTCCCAACTTTATCGACGAGTTGCTGACCCGTCTTAAGTCCGAGCCTGTCCGTAACCCGTTGCAATTGGTTCAGGAGTTCGCGCAATCTGGCGAATCTGGGCTAGAAGCGCTCATGAGTTTTCTTCTAGAGCGCAAATCCCAGCTTGCAGGAGTTTTAGAGGGCACAACGTATCAAATCTTAGTCAAAGCCAATACGCCCAAAACCCAAGAATTTCTGCAAACTCATTTTCCTCAAGGCGTAGTTCCCCTTAAATCTAGCAAGGGGATCGATTATGCTCCGTTGCAAGCGCTGTTAGCTCAGCAAGATTTCCAAACCGCCGATCGCATTACCCTTGAAAAAATGTGCGAACTGGCAGGTGCAGCGAGTCCAAAGTGGTTTTATTTCACCGCCGTCCAAAGCTTTCCGATCACCGACCTACAAACTATCAATACCCTCTGGCTCGTCCATTCTGAGGGCAAGTTTGGCTTCTCGGTGCAGCGTGAGCTTTGGTTGGCGTTAGGCAAAGATTGGGAAAAGCTATGGACACAGATCGACTGGAAAAACGGCAATAACTGGACGCGCTATCCCCAAGGGTTTACCTGGGATTTGAGTGCGCCACGAGGACATTTGCCGCTTTCTAACCAGCTGCGGGGCGTGCGAGCAATGGCGGCATTATTGGCGCATCCGGCTTGGAGCAGCCCAACTTAGCCGATCGCCCCCATCCCTTGCCCTGCCAACCATCCTGTTGTCCAGGCGCTCTGAAAATTAAATCCACCTGTAACCCCGTCAATGTCTAGGATTTCTCCAGCAAAATGCAGCCCTGGACAGAGGCGGCTTTCCATGGTTTTGAAATCTACCTCTTTTAAATGAACGCCGCCACAGGTGACGAATTCATCTTTAAATATGCCCTTGCCCTGAATGCTGTAACCGCCTTGAGTGAGTTCCAAAACAAGCTGAGTTAGGTCTTTTTTGGGCAAATCTGCCCAACGTGTTTCTGCTGCAATATCGGCACGAGTGAGCAAGTACTGCCAAAGCCGCCGAGAAATGGCTGGGAATGGGCAATAAGTGGCGATCGCCTTCTTGCCCTCCCTCTCCTTCACCGTTCCTAATGTCTGGCGCACTTGCTCCACACTGTTCCCCGGCAGCCAGTTCACCTGAATCTGTGCCCGATACTGGTGCGCTTGCAACATCCTAGCTCCCCACGCCGACAGCTTCAGCACCGCAGGGCCGCTCATGCCCCAATGGGTAATTAACAAAGCGCCCGTCTGCTCCAAGGACTTTTGCTCAGGAATTAAGAGCCTGACTTGGGCAGAGTCAACGGCAACTCCTGCCAACTCCCGGAGCTGTGGATCTGGGATCGTAAAGGTAAATAATGAGGGGACAGGTGGTTCAAGGGTATGCCCTAAAGCTTGAGCAAATCGATAGCCTTGGGGACTGCTGCCTGTGGTTAGGAGCAGACGACGACACGGCAAAACCTCCCCCGATTTCAGCTCTAGCTCAAATCCTGGGAGTGACCGCACCACACCCACCACCGCAGCCTTGGTTAGCACTTCGACCCCCGCTTGCCGAGCCGACTGCATTAAGCAATTCACAATCGTTTCTGAGTCATCGGTAATGGGAAACATCCGCCCATCTGACTCAGTTTTCAGCTTCACGCCCCGCTGCTGAAACCAGTTCACCGTGTCCCGTGGCTGAAATCGACTGAATGCCCCTCGGAGCGCCCGCCCACCCCTGGGATAGTGCTGCACTAGCAGGGCAGGATCAAAACAAGCATGGGTCACATTGCAGCGTCCGCCGCCAGAGATTCTGACTTTGGTAAGAGGTTGGTGACTGGCTTCTAGTAAAAGGATACGGGCATGGGGATGGGCTTCGGCACAGGCGATCGCCCCAAAAAAACCAGCGGCTCCTCCGCCCACTACAATCTGCAAATAATCACGCATAAACTAGACTTGCTAAGTTTCTCAACAGATGAAAAGCAAAGACAGATGCAAGGGAACAATAGCTGCGGATGTCCCCATGTCCACCATAGCCCTCAAAAACGACTCTACTCATCATCAGCGGAAATCAAGGAATCTGAGCATGTCTCTCGAAACTCTCCAGCCAGCTAACCCTCGTGATGTCAACGTCTATGCGCCCTATTATCAAGGACGCAAGAAAAGCGCCTTGCCGCTCGCTATTAGCCTTTACCAAATCGGTAGTCTAGAAGGCATTCGTAGCATTGAAGGCGGAGAAAGCATTCCCTTCGTCGCCAGTTGGAGTATTTCCTCGCTGCCCGCTGACTTAGTGCGCTGTCGGCTGCAATTTGATGGTAATGCCGATTTGAGCTACGAAGTGATGCTGGCAAACTTTGAGTTCGTAGATTTCCTAATTGATGTGCTCTTTACCTTCAAGAGCGTCCGCATCGCTGACTTCTCTCAAACTTTTTATCGCAAGCTGCTGCGGCTAGATGACTAGCTCCTATGCCAGCAGTAAGATTTTGCCAGGGTTCGTCGTAAAAGGTATGCCCCTGTTCTACAATGGGCGTCTGCTGAAAGTGCTGTGAAACCAATAAAGAGATTTGAGGCAATTGACAGGAGAGCCATTATTGAACGTTCAAAAGACTGTACCGCCGGTTTTTATCTCTCACTCCTCAAAAGATACCTGGGTCGCCAAACAAATTGCGTTTCATGTGGGACAGTGTGGTGCTTTATCCTTTCTAGATGAGTCCGATGTCGATCATGGCGATGACTTTGAAGAAGAGATTCTAAAGGCAGCAAACGTGTCTAGTGAACTACTTGTCCTACTTACACCCTGGTCTAAGGTTCGACCTTATATCTGGCTAGAAATCGGAGTTTTTTGGGGAAGCCGAAAAAGGATAGTCGGTGTTTTACATGGATTGACCAGTCAAGAAATTTTAGGAGGAGAAGGTATTCCTGCTCTCTTAAAAAAAATTCATCTGTTAGAGCTAAATGATATTGATTCATACTTTGCCCAACTTAGAGAACGAGTCCAGGCTTAGGATCAACAGAATCATATAGGGATAAGAAATATGGATAAGGAATTTGATGCGTTCATTTCATACTCCAGCCAAGATAGCGACTTTGTAGATCAACTCACCAGAATCTTGAAATCTACAGGAGTGAAGGTTTGGCTTGATAAAGATGAACTTTATCCTGGAGTAAATTGGATAGAGGAGCTTGAGCGGGGAATTGAGCAAAGTCAGCATATGCTGCTTGTGGTTTCCCCAAACTCTCTTAACTCTCCTTGGGCTAACTTTGAAATTGGGGCGATTCTCAGTAAATTTGCTCATTCGCCAGAAACGTTGATTATTCCGGTACTAACTCAGGATGTCGATGTGAGCTTGTTACCCGTTTTTATAAAAAACAGGGTTTTTGTAAATGCTGCAAACATGAATCTTGATGAGTTGGGAAGTAAAATCAGTCAGATCTTTGCGGATAGTCGTTCTGCCCACTCGCAAAAGAATTAGATTCGCAGGCTATCTAGCAATAAAGGCTGACTACTAGTGACAGATTCGTCTCAAACCCCAAATTCAAGCTCTTACTCAGTCAGCATTTGGGAAGCGATCGCCATCTTCGCGGGAGCTATCTTCCTAGTTGCCGTAGGCGTCGCCGGGCTGGGGCTAAAGACCCTAAATAATGCTTTTGACTCCGAACGAGCCGAGGCGATCGCTCAAAGCTTGATCGAATACAACATTCCGGGCGGCTCTGAAGGCACCTTTGGCACTAACTTGGGCGGCGCAAAAGTTGCTGTGGTCGCCTCTACCCGCAAACTTCCTGTTCTACAGCCCGAAGTTCTGCCGCCTTCAGAAATCGAACTTTTCATTGCCCGCATTCCTATTAACGAAGTGACAAGCCCCGTAGACTCTGAAGAAGAGTTTAACAACGAGTTTTTTCCGGGATTTTCGTTCTCTTCCCAAGTTGAAGCGGCGTTCAAACCCCTCACTTCCCGCACTGAGAATCGGGATTTTTGTGGAGTTCCCACGCAGGTCACCATCCAAGAAGGCTCTCTCATTTTGTCTGACCAAACTCTCCCAATTCCGGCTGTACAATATCAAGCCAAAGCGATTAAGAATGCCGAACGTAACGTTGTTGTTCTCTCAGCAGCCGGACGAAACGCCAAAGAGAATGCAGCGAAAGTGTTTGCGTCGCTCAAATGTCAGCATTAGGTACCCAACTGTAGAAATTTTCTCAAAGGCAAGGGATCTGCATTGAAATAAAGTCCCAATGGGATGCGTTAGCTTTCTAGCCCCCTAGATCCCCCAATTCTGGGGGACTTTGAAAGGCTCGGAAGTCCCCCAGAATTGGGGGATTTGGGGGGCGGATCGGGACGTTATTTCATTGCTACTCCCCAACCTCTAACCGCCAGCGTTGATAAGACGACTGGTTAGCAAAGCCCCCGCAAGATTGTCTGGGAGGCAGCAATAAGGTTAGTCCGTCAGGCAAAAGTGATGGAAATCAGATTTTTTTCTCAATAACTTGCTAGAATGCACTGGACAAATGACCCTACGCTTCGAGGTCTTGGGTGTTGCAGTCAAGCTCCATGCATGATAGCTGTTTTCAAACTAACCCGCTTAACCCTCCATTTTCCGAATTGGAGAGTGATATGGCGTTGGAATTGACCATTACCCCAGTAGACTATCAGGCGCTTTTGAGCGAATTAGCAGAGGCACAGACGTCAGACCAGGAGAGGGTGGCTCGAATTTATCACCTAGAGCAAGCGCTAGATCAGGCGATCCAGTGCATCAGTGATTTTAAGGCACAGGTTCAAGACCAGCAGGTTTTGGAGGCGCAGCTCGCCAGTACTGAAGAATTTGCCTACGTGCAGCAACAGGCGATCGCCCGCCTCAAGCTGCAAATTGCCGAGCAGGGGCAGGCACTAGAAGCCCAAATTCTTGAGACTCAGCAGCGTGACCAAGCTGTTGAAGAATTGTTGGTTAGCGTTGAAGTCATTACCCAAACCCAGCAGCATGAGCTGGAGCGGCTGCGGCTCAAACTCATGGAAGACCAGCGAGAGGCACAAGGGCAACGCACCCGCATAGGCATCCAGCTTCAAGACGTGCAGACTCAACTAGAGTCACGGCAGGTGCGAGTCAGCGAATTAGAAGCAGAAACCCTGGCGTTACGGGCTTCGACCACAAGCTTGCAGGTGCAGTTAGACTCTGCCCGCGACCAAATCCGAGAGATATCGGCAAAAAGTCCGGCATTGGTAGCACTGCGCCAAGATTTTGCTAAGGCGCGTGGGCAGGTGGAAGAACTAGAGCAGCAAATTGCTCAGCAGACGATGAATCATACTCGTTGGCAGCAGATTCATCAGGAAACGGAAGAGGAGCGCGATCGCCTGCAAATCCGCGTCACCAACTTAGAGCTACAAACCGCAGAGATGCAGGAGCAGGTGCTGCACCAAGCGCAACATGCCACCGAGCAGGAGACAGCGGTACAGTATTGGAAAGACCGCTATCTTGCCAGCCAGGACGAAATGGCGCAGGTTAGAGAGCGATTGCAACAGGTCAATGATCCGGCGGTGCGATCGCTTCTGGCTCAACGTGACCTGCCCCCCGAGAAATCAGAACCTCGATCCTTTTCCGCTATTCCTCTCTCCAAGCTGGTAGCACCTGATCTGCCAGATTTTTTAACGCGGCGACGGGGCAATAAACCAAAACCTAGCGTAGAAACCTAAAATCGCGTTAGCCAAACCAAATCGTCAAGCTGTATCATCCTGATCTAGATATCCACGATGAACAATCCTCACGCAAAGGCAGGGCAGACGAATGGACAATAAACTCATGCTGATGATTCCGGGACCAACACCCGTGCCGGAATCGGTTTTGCTGGCATTAGCAAAGCATCCGATTGGGCACCGCAGCGGTGACTTTAGCAAGATTATGGCAGAGGTGGTGGAGGGCTTGAAGTGGCTGCACCAAACTCAAAACGATGTGCTGATTTTGGCGGCAAGCGGCACGGGCGCAATGGAAGCTGGAATCATTAATTTTTTGAGTCCCGGCGATCGCGTTTTGGTCGGTTCTAACGGCAAGTTTGGCGAACGCTGGGCAGAGGTTTGCCAAGCGTACGGTCTGACCGTTGAAGGTATCACCGCAGAATGGGGTAAACCCCTCGACCCTGAGCAGTTTCGCACGGCTCTCGAAGCAGACACCGCCAAGCAAATCAAAGCGGTGATTGTCACTCACAGCGAAACCTCGACGGGCGTTCTCAACGACCTGCAAACGATCAGCCGCTCTGTAAAAGCCCACGGTGCACTCATGATTGCTGATGCCGTGACCAGCCTAGGCGCAACCAGCGTGCCTATGGATGAGTGGAACTTAGACATAGTGGGTTCTGGCTCTCAGAAGGGCTTTATGCTGCCTCCTGGCTTAGGCTTTGTTGCCGTGAGTCCTAAAGCCTGGGAAGCTTATGCCCATGCAAAATTGCCCCGCTACTACCTGGACTTGGGCAAGTATCGTAAGGACGCAGCCAAAAACAGCACGCCTTTTACGCCTCCCGTCAATATGTTCTTTGCCCTGCAAGTGGCTCTGAAAATGATGCAGGCGGAAGGGCTAGAAAATATCTTTGCGCGGCATCACCGACAAATGAACGCCACCCGTGCCGCAATGAAGGCAATGGGGTTGCCGTTGTTGGCAGCCGATGGATATGGCAGTCCGGCAATTACAGCGGTTGCGCCCATTAATGTAGATGCAGAGAAAATTCGCTCGATTGTGCGCAAGCGGTTTGATATTGCGATGGCGGGTGGACAGGATCACCTGAAGGGCAAAATCTTCCGGGTGGGACACTTGGGATTTGTCAGCGATCGCGATATTCTCACGGCGATCAGCGCTCTAGAGGCTGTCCTTCAAGAGTTGCATTACGAAGGGTTTACGCCGGGGGCTGGGGTAACAGCAGCAGCAAAAGCACTGGCAGCAGGTTAAAGGGTGGTGAAGTCCCCCATCACCTAGCGGGTGGGGCTTCCAGGCTATTTAGAAACTCGATGGAGAGGCGATCACCGACTTTAAGTCCTAGTTCCGCAGCCCGACCACTCCGCAGTTCAATCACCTGATTGACAGTATCGTTTGAACTATAGGTAGGGCATGGGTCAGCGGCACAAGGCTGGGCATCAACGGCGATCGCTTTTACCTCGCCGTTGAGCAAAAACACTATATCCAACGACGAAGGTGTATTCTTCATCCAAAACACCACAGGGCGAGGTGGCTCAAAGGGAAATAACATCCCGCGATCGGCGGCAAGGGGGGAACGGTTCATCAGTCCGACTTCCTGCTGCTCTGGGGTGCGGGCAACCTCAAGCTGGATGATCTGATCTCTAAAGGTGGCTTTGGCAGTAATGGGCAGGGTTTGACTGGGGCTTTGTGATGGGGGTGCTGGCGGTTGGACAGTAGGCGGTTGGACAGTAGGCGGTAGGACATTAGGCGGTAGGGATAAGGAAGCACAGCCCAACAGTAGAACGCCAACCGTCATGCCAAATAAACCCTTAAGCACAGAGTGATTCATCGATTTCTGTCCGTCCTCACGTTTTTGATTACTGTTTTGATTACTGCTGCCCATCAACTATTTACGCTTCTCGCAAGACGTAACCTACTCCTCGCACCGTTTGAATCAGGCGCTTCTCACCCTCGTCTTCGACTTTGAGCCGCAGATAACGAACGTAAACTTCTATCACATTAGATTCGCCTACAAAATCGTAGCCCCAGACGTTTTCAAGGATTTGTTCGCGGGTCAACACCTCGCGAGGATGTTCCATTAAAAACTTGAGGAGTTCAAATTCCTTCATCGTCAGGTCGATGAGTCGCGCATTGCGGCTTGCTCGGCGGGTAGCAAGATCTAGTAACAATTCTCCAAACCGAAGCTGCTCGTGGCTTGGAGCCTCAGTTTTGAGATAGAGTTTCACCAGCTTGAGAAAGTCATCGGTGCGGTAAGGCTTCAAAAAGTAATCATCAGCTCCTGCCTGGAGGCAAGCGACGCGATCGTCCACGGCATCGCGCACCATGAGCAGAATGATAGCGATACGGGTACCTAGCGACCGCAAATGGCTCGCCAAGGTTAGTCCCGATTCGCTTGCTAGCATCCGATCGAGGACAATCAGCGCTGGCTGTAACTCGCGGACTTGCCGTAAGCCACTCGCAACATCGTGGGCGATCGCCGTTTCGTAGCCAGCCTCTTGCAAGTCTAAGCTGATTTGCTTGGCTAGCACTTCATCGGTTTCAATGACCAAGACACAGGGCGGATTGTTGTGGTCTGGAAGGGTAGGAGGAGCGTTGCTCATAAAACTCGGGTGTAGAATGGCAACTCAGTTGTAGCACGACATTACGGCAATTCTACCGAGGTTGGTTTTGCCACATGGGGTAAGCCCCACCCTAGCTTTTCACGTAGAACATGGAAAAACTCATTGGGGCGAAGGCGAATAAACCGAGCAGAGTAGGGCGATCGGACAATTCTCACCCGATCTTCGGGCAGCACCGAGCAACCCGCATTACCATCTACCACCATGATCAGTGGATCGGCATTGGCAGGAAAAATCGTGACGGGTTCGCTATCGGGAAACACTAACGCCCGCGAAGCTAACGAATGCGGACAAATAGGCACAAGCTGCAATGCCGCCACCCCCGGCGCTATTACGGGGCCGCCCGCCGAGAGGGAATAAGCGGTGGAACCCGTTGGGGTCGAGACAATCACGCCATCTGCCGCAATATCAACCGGAGAATGTCTGCCCAGCTCAATTTCAAAGTGGCACATACTGGTCAGTGGCTCTCGGTGCAGCACCATTTCGTTGAGGCAGAGTGCCTCCCAGACTAGCGCATCGTCTCGCCAAATTTGCACCGCTAGCATGGCGCGTTCTTCGATCTCGTATTCCCCTGCCATCAGCACTTCCAGCGCTTGCGGCACCTGGTTAACATACGCCTCGGTTAAGAAACCCATGTGCCCCGTGTTCACCGTTAGAACTGGGATGCCACAGGGCGCAACCTGGCGAAATGCTGACAAAACTGTGCCGTCTCCGCCTAAAGCGACAGCGAACGCCATATCCTGGTCAAAGCCAGGGGGAACCAGTTGGGTGATAGGCGTATGGCAAACGGGGCGACCCGGTCGGGAGTAGCCTAAAATGCCGCCAATCCCGGTTGCCAGGATGACTTCCCAGCCTTTTGCCGTTAGCTCCTCTCTAATTTCTTCGGCAACTCGGCTAGCCAGGGGTTTAGCATCGTTGTATATAACGCCAGCTTTGGGCACAAGCAATGTCCAGTTCAGAACTTAAAGGAATTAAAACTTAAAAACGAGTGATCGATTGAGAAACACTCTCTTATTAGATTATTACGTTATTTGACCATTCCCTAATTCCGACTATTCCCTAATTCAAAACTCCATGCCCGACTTACCATCCCTCACAAATGACACGCTTTGGGCAATTCTGAATGATGAACTGGAGGATGCGATCGCCAATCAATTGGTGTGGCAATGTCTCGGCTATCGTTATCAGCAAGACCAGTGGGATACTACTGCTGTTGAGTCAGAGTGGCGCGAAGCCTATCCTGAGCCGCCCGACTTTATTGAGAGTCGTCCAGCAACGGTTAAGCTAACGCGATCGATCGAAAAAGAATATAAGCAGCTTTTGAAGGAAGAGCTGAAGTTCGAGGGCTATTCGATCGGCGAACTGTTTCCTCGTAAGACTCGGCGGGCGACGATGGTGAGCTGGCTGTTGGCATATCGTAAGAGGATAAAGCTCTAGGATGGGATGCAATGGATAGGGGTAGGCACGGGGGCGCGGAGGGTAGGGGTAGGCACGGGGGCGCTACCCCTACTACGGCACGACTTCGACTGGGGTGCCGACGCGAACCATTTCAAATAATGAAATAACATCTTTGTCATACATCCGAATACAGCCGTGGGATGCAGATGTACCGACGCTTTCGGGGTTGGGGGTGCCGTGAAAGCCAATATAGTTGGCGCTGTCTGTCCAAAAGCCAATCCAGCGAGAGCCAAGGGGGTTATCAACGCCGGGAGGGGCAACTTCGCCGGTGAAGGGATTTTGCCAGGCGGGGGCGACAATTTTTTCGATGACTTGGAATTTTCCGGTAGGGGTTTCCCAGCCGCTCCGCCCGATCGCAATGGGAAAGCTGGTTGTAATTTTGTCGCGGTCGTAGACATAGACACGGCGATCGCTTAATCGAATGATCAAATGTACCTTTGCGACGACATTAGGAGAGGGCAGATAGCGATTTGCTTCACCTAACCCCGGTACTGCTAATAAAGGGGAGGAACTTAGGGCTAACAGTGGATCGAGCAACGGTTTAAGTTGGGCGGATGGAAGCGCCGGAGGGGGGGCAGAGGGGGTTGAGCCAGAAATTGCCGATCTGGGAACCGATGACGCGGGAACGGGTTGGGCGATCGCCATTCCTGGGACACCTAAGAATAAGAGCAACGAACAAAGTAACTGTTTAGAATTGACCATTTTATCTCCTCCACATGCGACGTTCCCTAGATAGCCCCGCCTTTGATCAAATCTTCCCTTCACAAAAGATTAAGCCAAGAGGCTATATCCATGTTATTTTTTCTCTCATCAGTTTTATTTACGGGTTGACTCTCAAGGCTGATCTTTCAAGGCTGATCTTTCAATAGTGGCTAAAGCTAATTTAAGGGGCGATCTGCCCCGCAAGCTAAATCTCCAAACGGCGATCGCCCGCCGAGTTTTGCTATCCTACAATCTGTGCCGGAATATTCAAGCGAAAAGATGTCATTGGTTGTTGCTACCTTCTATAAGTTTGTTCGATTGCCCGATTTCGCCGAGATCCAATCGCCGCTTCATCATCTCTGTGAGTCTTTGGGCATTCGGGGCACAATTCTGCTGGCGGAAGAAGGCATTAATGGAACGCTGGCTGGAACGGCGGGGGCGATCGCCCAACTCCTTAGCCATCTTCGTGCCGACCCTCGCCTTGCCGATTTAGACCATAAAGAGTCTCATGCCGAGGTGCCGCCGTTCGATCGCCTTAAAATTCGCCTTAAAAAAGAAATTGTTACCCTGGGCTTATCGGTTGATCCTAATCAGCAGGTTGGAACCTACGTTCGCCCCCAAGACTGGAATGCGCTGATTGCTGACCCCGAAGTAATGGTGATTGATACCCGCAACGATTATGAAGTGGGCATTGGCACCTTTGAGCGATCGCAGAACCCCAATACGCGATCGTTCCGACAGTTTCCAGAGTATGTGCAAAGCCACCTTAACCCAGTCCAGCACCCTAAAGTGGCGCTGTTTTGCACGGGCGGTATTCGTTGCGAAAAAGCCTCGTCCTTTATGCTGTCGCAGGGGTTTCAAGAGGTTTACCATCTTCAGGGCGGCATTTTGAAGTATCTCGAAGAAATTCCCGATGACGAAAGCCTGTGGCAGGGAGAATGTTTTGTTTTTGACCAGCGGGTTGCAGTGCAGCAAGGACTCGCTCTCGGAACTTATAATATGTGCCAAGCCTGCGGACACCCCATCTCTCTCCAATCTATCTCCTGCATCCATTGCGGTTATACAGACGATTCGGTGGATCGCCTTACCCCATATCAGAAGACAAAATGATTAGCTACCTCAAAGGCATCGTTGCAGGCATTCAAAAAATCAGCAATACCCGCATCATTCTGACCCTGGAAGTCAACCAAATTGGCTACGATCTGCAAGTCGCTCCTCGCTTGATTCAGCAGCTTCCTGCTAAAGGCGAATTGGTGCAGGTATTTACCCATATGCAAACCCGCGAAGACCAGACCGTGCTGTTTGGCTTTGAGTCTATGGCAGAGCGAGATTTATTTCGCCAACTGATTAGCGTCAGCGGCATTGGACCACAGATGGGGCTGGCGTTACTAGATTCGTTGGGCTTGCAAGATTTGGTGCAGGCGATCGTCACCAGCAATACTCGTCTGTTGTCGCGGACGCCGGGAGTGGGGGCAAAAACCGCTGAGCGCATTGCCCTAGAGCTGAAAACCAAACTGGCAGAATGGCGGCTTCAATCAGGGATTTCGGCTGCGCCTGATGCAATTCCAGCCTCAACGATTCAAGAGGATGTGGAGATGACGTTGGTGGCGTTGGGTTATACGAATGGGGAAATTATGCAGGCGTTGCGAACCGTAGGGCAGAAAACTGCGCTGGCGAAGAATGCCAATGCAGAAGACTGGATTAGGGAGGCGATCGCCTGGTTAAGCCAATGAGAAATATTACGTTTTGTTAAAAAACAAGAAAACTTGTTACTGTGTATCTACTTAAATATTAATACTCATCAGCACTCTGCATGACAGCATTTAGCTCTACCCAGTCGATCATTCGTCGCAAGCAGCAAGCCTTGGATGTGCAGGATTTAGAAGGACTTCTGCGTATCCACATCAAAGTTAAGGATTTGACGTTGTTTTCTAGCTTTTACACCCGCATCGATCAGGTTTTTCTGTTGTGGGGTGGGGTGACCGCTTTGATTTTTTTTACGGCTCAGTTTTTCCATTGGAGCTGGGCGCACCTCGCAATTTTTGGGTCTGTCCTGACGCTGATTGGCGCTGGGGGAACTGTTCATTTGGCATGGTATTGGGTGACGGTGGAGCGGCTGCGCGGGTTGGTTTATACCTGGGTGGGGCTGATGTTGGCAGGGGTAGCGTTGACGAATTGGGGAATTTTTGGTGGAGGCTGGGTGGTGTTACCCCATCTGTGTTTACTATGGCTGGGGTTGAGTGGCGTGGGGTATTTAGCAACGGCTTGGGGATTGCGATCGCGGGCTTTCCTCCTCAGCGGCTTGCTCCATTGGGGAGCGATCGCCCTTTTGTCTTATGTGCCAACCTGGCAGTTTCTCTTAACGGGTATCGTCACGGCGGGCAGCTTATTTCTTTTGGCAGAAATGCAGTGGGACATGGAATCGACGGGTACTGTCCAACGGTTAACGGCAGAGCAACGGTGGTTCAATCAACAGCAGCAGTTGCAGCGGGAGATTGAGGGGTAATCGTTAACTTTTTTGTCTCACCTGTTCCTGGATCTGCTGCATCCGTCAAGATGAAGTAGTAAGGAGTTTTTAGATGATGATTGCACTGGACGGGCGTTATGCCGCTGTGTCCCGGTGCTGCCCCTTGTCGGAGAGCGATGGTAGAGGGGTGGACAGTGCAGAGAATGGTTTATCGACTCAGGCAGTGTGGAGTTTTTATCGCTTCCTTCATTTTGTTTCTCCCAAAGTAGGATTCAACGCCTTAGCAGAGCGGTCAGAGGGAGGGAATGTCTGGGTTGGTTTTTATAGCCGCACAGGATTGCGCGTCGATGTATTCGCGCCAGCGACTGATGTATCCATTTCTGAAGTCGATGGCGATCGCATCGTCGGCTTGATGTCGTTGCCCTGTAGATTTTTCGGTATCTTCCCAATGCCACTCCACCAGGGCGTGCTGGGTTTGAGGGTCTTGGAACGAAGGGTTTTGGAGCAAACTATCTTGAAAAGAATTACTTCCAACTAGGATGTGAGAAATACTGATGCTGACCGCTGAGGCAGTTGCGGCAAAATCGACCATCGCCTGTCGAATGGCTTCCTGTCCGACCCAGCGCATTCCTGGAACAATAAATTCGCCATTGGGGGTAAAGAGCGAGGCGAACCTGTCGGCATCTTGCTGAATCCAGGCATCGGCAGCTTGGTGGATGATCTTTTGGATTTCTTCAGGTTGCATCTCAACACCCTAGCTTTTTCTGACTAGCGAAGCCCCGCACCATTCTGATAGGGCAAGGCTTGCCGAGGACGGAGCCAAAACCTCTAACCGAGCCATATCTCCTTGATAGTGACGGTTCACTAACTCTGCTTTTGAACGGAGGCGATCGCCCACATAACACAAATCTACAGGCAGCCCATGCATCAAGAGAAATTCAGCGAGTTGCTCAGCGTGCAGATATACGCCTTTTCGATGCAGGCGTTCTAAGATTTCTTCAAAAGAAGACCAAGGCTCATCCAGTAGCGGAGTCATGGTTCACAAAATAAGTCTGTCATATATCCTACACCTTGGCGAAGATTTTGTTCGTTTGGTTGCAATTCTTTTGATTTGGCAGTAAACGAAGATTAGCAAGCCTTTGGTTTTTTAAAGGTAATTGCTCAACTGGGGGAAATTGACAAAATCTCAAAACCCGATAAAGTGGCGTTATGACGGAACTCCCCGACTTAAAGCAACTCTCAGAGGAGGCAAAAGATGCCTT
>Ga0335397_10003173_pt1 | contig 22161 bp, 20 predicted proteins | sample MAT04_FD_205740 | JGI IMG/M metagenome (GOLD analysis project Ga0335397, IMG submission 205740) | Freshwater microbial communities from Lake Fryxell liftoff mats and glacier meltwater in Antarctica - MAT-04 (spades assembly) (version 2) ... | reverse complement strand
AAGTTCGCGCTCCAGCTCGGTCATGCCGGCCGCAAAGGCTCCACCCGTATCCCGTGGGAGGAGGATTTCCAGGATCAGCCCCTGGCCGAGGGCGGATGGGAAGTCATCGCGCCGAGCCCCCTTCCCTGGTCGCCGCGAAATCCCGCTCCAAGGCAGATGACCCGCGACGACATGGACCAGGTCCTTGCGGACTTCGTCCGGGCCACGCGCATGGGCCAGGAGGCCGGGTTCGACATGGTCGAACTGCACTGCGGTCACGGCTACCTGCTGTCTTCGTTCCTTACCCCCCTCAGCAACACCCGTACCGACGAGTACGGCGGCTCGATCGAGAACCGGATGCGCTATCCGCTCGAGGTGTTCACGGCCATGCGCGCGGCCTGGAAGGGCCCGATGTCGGTGCGCATCTCGGCTACGGACTGGGTCGATGAGGGCCTGACCGAAGAAGACACCATCGCCATGGCCAAGGCCTTCGCCCAGGCCGGCGCGGATCTGATCGACGTCTCGGCCGGCCAGACCTCGCCCAACGCGCGGCCGGTCTACGGCCGCATGTTCCAGACCCCGTTCTCGGACCTGATCCGTAACGAGGCCCGGGTGCGCACAATGGCCGTCGGCAATATCTTCGAGCCGGACCATCTGAACTCGATCCTGGCCGCCGGCCGCGCCGACCTGTGCGCCCTGGCCCGCCCGCATCTGATGGACCCGTCCTGGAGCCTGCGGGCTGCGGCGGAGCTGAACTACGACGGCGTCAAGGCGCCCAGTCCCTACCAGTCGGGACAGTCGCAGCTTCAGCGCAACATCACCCGGCAACAGCAGATGATCGCAGTATGACCGCGGCGGCGCTTCGCGATCGCCACGCCCTCGTCACCGGCGGCGGAGCCGGCATCGGCGCAGCTATCGCCGAACGCCTGGCGGCCGAAGGGGTGCGCGTGACCCTCCTGGGCCGCAAAGCCGACGTGCTTCAGTCAGTGGCTGAGCGTCTCGCGGGAGCGTCCTTCGTGGTCGCCGATGTGGCTGATGAAGATGCTGTCGCCGCGGCGTTCCAAGCAGCGGTCGAGCGGTCTGGCCCGATCGAAATCCTGGTCAACAACGCCGGCGCCGCCGAGACCGCGCCGATCCAGACAACTCCCCTCGACCTTTGGAACCGGATGCTGGCGGTCAATCTGACGGGGGCCTTTCTTTGCTCGCGCGCCGTGGTGCCGTCCATGACCGCCGCCGGCTGGGGGAGGATCGTCAATATTGCGTCCACCGCGGCGTTGAAGGGCTACGCCTATGCGGGGGCCTATACGGCCGCCAAGCATGGGGTGCTCGGCCTGACCCGCGCCCTGGCCCAGGAGGTCGCCAAGCGCGGCGTCACTGTAAATGCGGTCTGCCCCGGCTACACTGACACCGACCTTGTCGGCCGGTCGGTGCAGGCGATTTCCGCCAAAACCGGGCGCTCGGCGGAAGAGGCGCGCGCCTCCCTGGCTGCGGTCAATCCTCAAGGCCGCCTGGTGCGCCCGGCCGAGGTCGCCGAGGCGGTCCTATGGTTGTGTGGTCCGGGCGGCGGCATCGTCAACGGCGCCGCCGTTCCCCTGGCAGGAGGCGAGGTCGGCTGATGGACGCCAATTACGCCCCCGCGCATTTCCTGTGGCGCTTCGAGCGCGGCGTCGGGGTGATCACGCTCAACCGGCCCGAACGCAAGAACCCCCTGACCTTCGAGTCCTACGCTGAGTTGCGCGACCTGTTCCGGTCGCTCACGGCCCTGGGGCCGTGCAAGGCCATCGTCATCACCGGCGCGGGCGACAACTTCTCGTCGGGCGGCGATGTGCGCGAGATCATCGGGCCGCTGACCGAGATGCGGATGCCCGAGTTGCTGCGCTTCACGCGGATGACCGGCGACCTGGTCAAGGCCATGCGCGGCTGTCCCCAGCCGATCATCGCCGCCGTGGATGGCATCTGCGCTGGCGCCGGCGCCATCGTCGCCATGGCCAGCGACCTGCGCATCGCCACGCCGCGCGCCAAGACCGGCTTTTTATTCACCCGCGTCGGCCTCGCCGGTTCGGACATGGGCGCGTGCGCCATGCTGCCCCGGATCATCGGACACGGCCGCGCCAGCGAACTGCTGTTCACGGGACGGATGATGGGCGCCGAGGAGGGCGAACGCTGGGGCTTCTACAACCGGCTGGTGGAGCCTGACGCCCTGCTCGCCGACGCTCAGGAACTCGCCTTCCGCCTGGCCGAAGGCCCGACCTTCGCCCATGGGATGACCAAGAACCAGCTGAACGTCGAATGGGACATGAGCCTGGAGACGGCGATTGAAGCCGAAGCCCAGGCCCAGGCGATCTGCATGGCCACGCAGGATTTCCGGCGCGCCTACGAGGCTTTCATCGACAAGCGCCAACCCGATTTTGAGGGTGACTGATGGCGGACCGGTCCTTTCTGAACTGGCCGTTCTTCGAGGATCGCCACCGCGAGTTGGCCGCCGCTCTCGACGCCTGGTGTGACGAGACGCTCGTCGACTGCCACCACGGGGACCTCGACGCCGAATGCGCCCAGCTTCTGGCCGCGCTTGGCCAGGGCGGCTGGCTGAAACACGCGGTTCCCCAGGCCGGCGCGGCCCTGGATGTGCGAACCCTGTGCCTAATCCGAGAGACCCTCGGGCGGCGCTCGGGCCTGGCCGACTTCGTCTTCGCCATGCAAGGGCTGGGCTCGGGCCCGATCAGCCTGTTCGGCGACGAGGCCCAGCGCGCCGCTTACCTCCCTGCCGTGGCGACCGGGCGCAAGGTCGCCGCCTTCGCCCTATCAGAACCGGAAGCGGGCTCTGATGTCGCCGCCCTCGATACGACGGCGGCGGCGGACGGCGACGGCTTTGTGCTGGACGGTTACAAGACCTGGATCTCCAACGGCGGCATCGCTGATTTCTACATCGTCTTCGCCCGCACAGGCGAAGCGCCCGGCGCCAAGGGCCTGTCGGCCTTCATCGTCGATGCTGACACCCCCGGCCTCAGCGTCACCGAGCGGATCGATCTGATCGCTCCCCACCCCCTGGCCACCCTCAAGTTCGACCGTTGCCGCATCGCCGGCTCGCAGCGCATCGGGCAAGGCGGGGACGGTTTCAGGATCGCCATGGGAACGCTGGACGTATTCCGCTCCACTGTGGGCGCCGCCGCCCTCGGCTTCGCCCGGCGTGCATTCGACGAGGCCCTGGGGCGGGCGTCGACCCGGCGGCTGTTCGGCGCCCCGATGTCGGACATGCAGCTCACTCAGGCCAGCCTCGCGGACATGGCGCTCAAGATCGACGCGGCCGCCCTGCTGGTCTACCGCGCCGCCTGGACCAAGGATTCTGGAGCGCCCCGCGTGACCCGTGAGGCGGCGATGGCCAAGCTCTACGCGACCGAAGCGGCGCAGGAAGTCATCGACGCCGCGGTCCAGCTTTTCGGGGGGCTGGGGGTCGTATCCGGCTCGCCTGTCGAAGTCCTTTACCGCGAGATTCGCGCCCTTCGAATTTACGAGGGCGCATCGGAAGTTCAGAAGATCGTCATCGCCCGGCAGGCGCTCAGCGCCTTCGCCGGCCAATAGTTAGAGTGAGGTCGTAACATGGGGGCCTATACCGCTCACGTCGATACCTTCGCCCGGGACAATCTCCCGCCGGCGTCCCAATGGCCGCAGTTCGTGTTCGACCTGCCCGAGCTGCAGTACCCGGAGCGGCTGAACGCCGCCTCCCTGCTGGACGACGCCGCCGCCCAATACCGCGACAAGGACGCCGTGGTATGGGAGGCCGGCCGCTGGAGCTACGGCGAGCTCCTGGCTAAGTCCAACCAGATCGCCCGCGTGCTTCGCGACGAGCTGGGCCTGAAGCCGGGAAACCGGGTGCTGCTGCACGCCTCCAACTCGGCCATGACCATTGCCTGTTGGTGGGCCGTGCTGAAGGCTGGGGGGGTGGTGGTCACCACCATGCCCATGCTGCGGGCGCGGGAAATCTCGGTGATCGTCGACAAGGCCAGGATCAGCCATGTCCTGGCCGAAGCCTCGCTGTGGCAGGCGATCGAGGGCGCGCGAGAAGCGACCGACTGCATCCGCAGCGCGCTGTTCTTCGGTCCGGGCGGCGAGCTTGAGGGCCGCATGGCCTCTCAGGCCAGCGATTTCGAGAACGTGCCGACCGCCAGCGACGATCCCGCCCTGATCGCCTTCACCTCGGGGACCACCGGCAAGCCGAAGGGCTGCATCCACTTCCATCGCGACATCCTGTCGATGGCCAATACCTTTGCGCGCTACATCCTCAAGCCCACGTCCGATGACGTGTTCTGCGGAACGCCGCCGTTCGCTTTCACCTTTGGCCTGGGGGGCTCGGTCGTGTTTCCCGCCGCCTTCGGGGCCAGCACCGCGCTTTCCACCGCGCCAGGATACGATGCCCTGTGCGATGCGATCGCGCGGCACAAGGTCACCACCCTTTTCACCGCCCCGACGGCCTACCGCGCTATCGTCAAGGCGGCCGATCTGGGCAGGCTGTCCAGCCTCAAGCAATGCATCTCCGCCGGCGAGCCGCTGGCCAAGGCGACGTCTGAAGCGTGGTTCGAGGCCACCGGCCTGCGTCTCATCGACGGCATAGGCTCCACCGAGATGATCCACATCTTCATCTCAGCGGCGGGGGAGGACATTCGGCCCGGGTCCACCGGCAAGCCGATCCCCGGCTTCCAGGCCTGCGTCATCGACGACGACGGCCAGGTCCTGGAGCTAGGCTCCATCGGCCGGCTGGCGATCCGGGGGCCGACCGGCTGCCGCTATCTCGCCGACGACCGTCAGGCCAACTACGTCGTCAACGGCTGGAACGTCACCGGCGACGTCTACCGCGTGGACGAGGACGGCTACTTCTGGTTCGTCGCCCGCGCCGACGACATGATCATCTCGTCCGGATACAATATCGCCGCGCCCGAGGTCGAACAGGCCCTGCTGCTGCACCCGAAGGTGGCGGAAACCGCGGTGGTCGGCGTCCCTGAGGCCGAGCGCGGCCACATCTGCAAGGCGTTCGTCGTCCTGCACCAGCACGACGAGGCCAGCGACGGGCTGAAGGCCGAGCTGCAGGATTTCGTCAAGAGTACTATCGCGCCCTACAAATATCCCCGGGCGGTGGAATTCGTGCGTGATCTGCCCAAAACCGAGACAGGCAAGCTGCAACGTTTCCGCCTGAAGACCCCGTGAGCGGGGCCTTCCAGGTCGACATTCCGGTACGGTTCGCTCACTGCGACCCGGCAGGGATCGTCTTCTTTCCGCGCTACATGGAGATGCTGAACCAGACGATAGAGGACTGGTTCGCCGGGCCGCTGCAGACCTCGCTGAACAGCCTGTTTGTGGGGGGCAAGCACGCCATTCCGACGGCGGTGCTGAACACTCGATTTCACAGCCCGTCGCGCCTGGGGGATATGCTGACCTTCAGCCTCAGGGTGGCGAGCCTGGGCCGCAGCTCCTGCACTGTCGTCGTCACAGCCAGTTGCGACGAGGCCTTACGCGTCGATTTCACCCAAACCCTGGTCTTCGTCAGCATCGACCCTTTCAGTCCCAAGCCGTGGCCCGCCGAGTTGCGGGCGCGGATCGAACCCTTCCTGATCCCGAGCCAAGAGTAGAACCTCATGCAAGTCCTGTTGCCCGAAGGATGGCCCCTGCCGAAAGGCTACGCCAACGGCTATGCGGCCAGCGGCCGAATGGTCTTCGTCGCCGGCCAGATCGGCTGGACCCCCCAAGGCGTCTTTGAGGAGACAAGTTTCGCCGGCCAGTTCCGCCAAACCCTGCTCAATACTCTGGCGGTGCTGGAAGCCGGCGGCGCCAAGCCCGAACACGTGGTGCGAATGACCTGGTATATCGTTGACAAGGCCGATTACCTGGCCTCGCTGCGCGAGATCGGGGCGATCTGGAAGGAACTGTTCGGCCGTCACTACCCCGCCATGGCCGTGGTCCAGGTCACCGCCCTGATGGAGGACGACGCCAAGGTCGAAATCGAGACCACGGCGGTGACGCCGTAAGGCCGCCTAGAGGGACCGCACCAGGCCCAGGCGCAGCAGGTCGCGCGTGAAGTCACAGGCGTAACCGACCCAGGCGTCACGGAGGTAGCGGCCGGCCTTGTATTCATTGGTCACTCCGTAGCCGCCGAGCACCTCGACGCACTTCTGCGCATTGTGGATCGCCGCATCCACGGCGACGGTCTTGGCCTGCGGGCTCTTGAACGTAGCCGCGGCGAACGGATCGTGATCGGCGGCGTAGGCGGCGTCCCACACAGCCAGCCGGGCGAGGTTGGTCTGCACGGCCATGTCGGCAAGCTTCAGGGCGACGGCTTGGTGCTCGATGATCGGACGCTTCCAGGCCGTGCGGGTCTTGGCGTAGTCCACCGCATAGTCCTGGGCAGCCTTGGCCAGGCCGACGAAACAGGCGGCCAGCGAGATGGGCATGTAGGTGCAGGCGCCGAAGATCGGCATGGCGGCGCCCTCCTCGCCGATCCGGTTCTCGATCGGCACCTCGACATCGTCGAGAATGACTTGGCCGTGGTGCCCGGCGCGCCATCCGAGCAGCTCGGTGTGCTTACCGATGCTGAGCCCCTTTGCGTTGGCGGGAACGGCAAAGATGCTCAGGGTCTCGCCCACCGGACGCGACAGATCGGTCCGGGCCATGACGAAATACCAGTCGGCGACCCCGGCGTTGGTGACGAAGGCCGACTTGGCGCCGTTGAGGATGTAGCGATCGCCTTGGCGGCGAGCCACGGTGCGCACGCCCACCGAGGGGTCGGGCTCCGGATAGAACAGGTCGGATCCGGCGACGTTGGGCTCGCTCAGGGCGCCGCTGAAGATAATCGGCTCACCAGCTCCGATCGGGCCCAGGAAGCGGTCCTTCTGCTCGTCGTTGCCGCCGACGACGATCAGTTGGGTCATGGTCGCCGTCAGGCTGAATAGGTTACCGGCGAAGGCGATGTCGGCTGTCGCGAGTTCCTCGCACAGCAGCACCATGTCGATGCAGCTGCCGCCGCTGCCGCCGTAAGCTTCCGGCACCAGCAATGACAGGAATCCCAGCTCTGCGCCCTTGCGCAGGATCTCCCGCCCGATGGGGATCGAATCCTCATAGGGCTTGGCCGAGGCCTCGACTGTATCTGATCCCGGCGCGATCTCGGCGGCGGCGAAGTCTCGCGCCGTCTGCTGCAGAAGGCGTTGCTCCTGGGTGAGCGAGAAATCGATCATGTGCGCGTCCTAGCTAATTGTTCTACGTCATTCGTGGAGCGTCCTAACCTCAAGTGCGAACGCTGCCCCTGCCCATAACCCAGGCGAAGGGTGGTTCGCCTGCAAAGACTATTGCTTGCGAACGCGCGAGCGCCGACCGTGCGCCGGTGAGCTTTTGCGGAAGGATCGCATGGAGAGACGGACACTTCTGAAGGGCGCCGGCGCAGGCCTGATCGCCGTCGCCGTCGCTGGCGGCGGAATGGCCATGATGACGCCCGCCCAGGCCAAGGCCAAGAGCGCGCCCTATTCGGTCCTGACTGCGAATGAGGTCGTGACCCTGGAGGCCCTGGGAGAGGTGCTTCTGCCCGGCGCGGCGGCCGAGGGCATCGCGCATTTCGTCGACTCTCAGCTGGCGGCGCCATCTGCGGACTGCCTGTTGATCCTTCGTTATCTCGAATGGCCGGCGCCCTACGCCCCCTTCTACAAGGGCTGTTTGGCGGCGCTGGACGGGGTCAGCCAAAGCCGCTTCGGCAAACCCTTCGCCAAGCTTTCGCCTGCGCAGGGCGAGGAGCTGATCGGCGCCATGTCCACCGGCCAACTGGCCGACTGGAAAGGGCCACCGGCTCCGCTGTTCTACATGGCGGCCCGCAGCGACGCGGTGGACGTGGTCTATGGCACCGTCGAGGGCTTCAAGAAACTTGGCGTCCCCTACATGGCGCATATTGAGCCGGAAACCCCTTGGTAGAACCTTCGCGGCCCGGTGCAGGTGTTGATGTCGTCATCGTCGGGGCCGGCGCTGCGGGATCCTTGGCGGCAGCGCGGCTGGCCGCCGCGGGCAAGAGCGTCACGGTTCTGGAGTCCGGGCCCGCCTGGACGGTGCAGTCGCTGGTCAGCTCGCAGATTTGGGCGCGCCGCCTGAAATGGGGCGGGCCCAGGGTGGTGCTCGATGGCGCCAACCCCTTTGGCCACAGCATGGCCATGGGCTGGGGGCTGGGCGGCGCGGCACTGCACCACTACGCCAACTGGCCGCGCCTGCGACCTGAGGATTTCCGCCTCAAGACCCTTTACGGCCGCGGCGCAGACTGGCCGATCTCGTATGAAGAGCTGCGCCCCTGGTATGATCTGATCCAGGGGGAAATCGGGATATCCGGCGACGCCGAGGCCGAGGTGTGGCGGCCGCCGGGCGCGCCCTACTCCCAGCCGCCCTTCCCCACCTTTCCCCAGGCCGAGACCATCGCCAAGGGCTTTGCGGCGCGGGGCCTGCGGACGGCCCCCGCCCCTCTGGCCATTCTTACTGAGCCCAAGGGCGACCGCGCGCCCTGCCTGTTTGACGGCTGGTGCGACGCCGGCTGCCCTACCGGCGCCCTGGCCAATCCCCTGGTCACTTACCAGAAGGACGCCGTGCGGCTGGGGGCGAGGTTCCTGTCCGGCTGCACCGTCACGCGGGTGAACCTGGACGGACGCGGGCGGGCCGCCGGGGTCGCCTTTGTCGACGCCAAGGGCGAGCAGCGCACCCTTGAAGCGGCGGTGGTGATCCTGGCCGCCTCGGCGATCCAGACCCCTCGCCTGCTGCTGGCCTCCGCCGGTCCTGGCGCCGAGCGCGGCGTCGCCAATTCCTCCGGCCTGGTCGGACAGGGGTTCATGGCCCACGCCCTGACCAGCTTCATGGGAATTTTCGACACCCCCCAGGACAACCATCTCGGCGTCTCCGGCGGCAACCTTGTCTGCCGCGACGGGTGGGAAAAGACCCGGGTGCCCGGAGGCTTCGGCAGCCGCGAGTGGGTCATCGCTTCGTCCTTGAAGCCGAACGATCTGATCGGGATCGCAATGTCGCGGCCGGATCTGTTCGGTCAGCGGTTGCACGCCTTCATGCGCGACGACGCGCCTCGCATCGCCCATATGGGCGCCTTGTTCGAGCCCCTGCCGCTCCCGCAGAACCGGATCGAGCTTGCTACGCAGAAGGACGCCTACGGCGTGCCCATGGCGCGGCTGACCTACGCTCTGGCGCCCGAGACCCTGGCCCTGGTGGAGGACGCCAAGATCGAAGGGGTCGCCATCATGAAGGCCGCGGGCGCGAAGGCTGTCTGGACAAGCCCGATCGTCACCAATCATGCCCTGGGCGGCACGCCGATGGGCTCATCGCCGGCCGACTCGGTGACCGATTCCTACGGCCGCACGTGGGACGCCCCCAACCTCTTCATCTACGGCGGCGGCCTGTTCCCCACTGCCGGCGCGGCAGGACCGACCTTCACCATCCACGCCGTGACCCGCCGCGCCGTCGACCACTTGATCGACACCTGGAAGGCGGCCACAGCCTAGATCAGCGGCGGGCCAGGGCGGCGCGAACGATATGCGGGGTGATGAGCGCCGCCAGGGCGGCGCCGTAGATCGCCTTGAACGGGATGAATAGCTTGGTGTCCATGCCGTCGACGCCAAGCAAGGCGAGCAGGCCGACCGTTACAGGGATCACAACGAGCGCCGCCAGAAGGGCATAGACCAGACCGCGCAGGATTGCATTCTGCGGCGCCCAGGCCAGCCAACCCCCGGCCTCGGGCGGCAACGCTTCGATGGTTCCGGCCCTGACCCGCTTGCCGGCGAGCAAGGTTTCGATGATGGTGGTGACCAGGGTGATCATGACGACGGTCGGCACGAAATCCACCGCCATGCCCGTGACGCCCCACATAGGAACCCGCGCTACGCCCTGAGAGGCGACCAGGGCGAAGATCACGCTGATCACGGTGTTGAAGACCACGCTGATGATGGTCTCGATGCGGATGTATTTTGCCTGCTTCGGCGACGTCATGGTTGTTCCCCCTGAATATCGTCTTTGGCGTTGTAGTCGTGAACCGGGTTGGCGATCCTGCCAAGGCCCTCGATCTCCACCTCCACTATTTGACCGGGCTCAAGGTAGCGAGGCGGCTTGAATCCGTTTCCCGATCCGGGCGGCGAGCCCGTTGTGATGATGTCTCCTGGATGCAGGGTAATGCCGCGTGAGAACACCTCGATCAGCCTTGGCACAGGAAAGATCATGTCGCTGGTCGAGGAATCCTGCCGCAGTTCGCCGTCAACCCAGGTGCGGATGCGCAGGCCGGCGGCCAGGTCGATCTCGTCCGCTGTGGTCAGCCACGGTCCCGTAGGTCCGAAGGTGTCGCAGCCCTTGGCAAGGACGAGCCGGTCGGCGGCCAGCATTTCGCGGACCGAGACATCGTTGATCACCATGTAGCCGGCGATCACCTGGGCGGCGTCCTCAGCCGCCACATTCTTGCAGCGCCGGCCAATGACGACCCCAAGTTCGCCCTCGTAATCCAGCGTTGTAAATCCGGCTGGCCGGACGATGGCTTCGCCGGGTCCGACGACCACGCTGGAGGCCTTGCTGAAGCAGGCGGGAAAATCGGGAATGTCCCGGCCCATCTCGCGCGCATGGGCCGCGTAGTTCAGCCCTACGCAGAAGAAGTTGCGCGGGTGCGGCAGGGGCGCCTTGAGACGCACGCTGTCCAGCGGCCGGCGCGGCGCGCGCTCGGCGGCGTGGCGCACGGCGTCCAGACCAGCTGCGCCCGCTTCGAGCAGGGCGGACAGGGTGGCGGGAAGGCCGGGCGCGGCGGCATGGAGATCCGCCACCTGATCCTGCTCGACCAGGCCCAGACGAACCGATCCATCGGCTTCGAACGCGCACAGCTTCATCTCGATATCGTCCCCTGCGCAGGCCCGCTATTCGGGGTTGATCTGAACCAGCTGCTTGCCGATGAACTCCGCCCCGAACAGGCCCGCGAAGGCGGCCGGCGCATTCTCGAGCCCCTTGAGGATTCGTTCCGGCGCGAGCAACGCGCCCGACGCTACGCCCTCGGCCAGTTCGGTCAGGGCTTCATCGAAGCGGGCTGCGTGGTCGGCGACCAGAAAGCCCAGAACGGTCGCCCGTTTGAGGATAATCGTCAGATTGCTGCGCGGCCCGATATCGGCGGCCCCGGCGGCGTCGTTGTAGTTGGCGATGGTCCCAACCAGGACAACCCGGCCATGGATCGCCAGGGTCTGGATTGCGTGATCGTAGAGCTCGCCTCCCACCATATCGAGGAATAGATCAACGCCGGCCGGGGCGTAGGCCCTGATCTGGGCGCTCATCGGCTCGGCCGAAAGGAAGTCGACGACTCCGTCCAGCTTCAGCTCATCGCGAAGAAAGGCGAGCTGTGCGGCGCCCCCGCCCACGCCGATGACGCGGCAACCCTTCTGCTTGGCCAGCTGAGCGGCCACCGATCCGACCGCCCCCGCGGCGGCGGAGATCAGCACCGTCTCGCCGGCCTTGGCTTGGCCGCGGTCGAACAAGGCGGACCAGGCCGCCAGGCCGGACGGCCCCAGTATGCCCAGGGCGTGGCGGACCGGCCCCAAGGCCGGATCGACCTTACGCAGCCCGGCCCCCTCGACGACAGCCCAATCCGTCCAGCCCAGGTCCCCTGCGATGATATCGCCAGGCTTAAGATCCGGCGCCCTTGATTGCGACACCCTGCCGACGCCGCGGGCGACCATCACCGCACCCAACGGCACCTGGGGCGCCTTGGCCGCATCGCCGCCGATCCGCATGCGCGAGAACGGGTCCATGCCAAGATAGAGGACCTCGACCAGCACCTGACCGTCGGCCAGCGCCGGGGTGGGTTCGGCGGTTTCGACGAAGCAATCTTCGCTGGGAATGCCTGCAGCGTAGGCCTTCAGCCGGACGACCCGGCGCTGACCGCTCAAGAGGCGTGCGCCCGGCGGACGGCCTCGCCTGAAACGGCCAGCCCGTCGAGGAACGAAAGCACGGCTGCATTGAAGGCGGCCGGGTTCTCGATATTGCTGACGTGGCCCGTGTCCTTCAGCAGCACGAACCGGTGATCGGCGATCCGGCGCGCCATCGCCTCGGCCACCTGCGGCTTGGCGATCGGGTCGCAATCGCCGTTGATGACGAGTGTCGGGACCATCACCTCTTCGGGTTGGGGAAAACTCGAATAGCGGGTGACCGCGTCCAAGGTCTTAATATAGGGGGCTGGCCGCAGAGCGCACAGATTGGACATCAACAAGTCCATGGCCTCGCGCGAGACGTTGGGACCGGCCATGTGGGCGACCAGGTTCGGCGCGATGTCGGCCGGGGTCTTGCCTTCGAGCAACGGCTTTTTGCGCAGGGCCAGGGCCTTGTCGATCTCGACCGGATCGGTGGCGCTGGGATGGCCGGCGCTGGTGTCGGCCAGGATCAGGCTGCGGACGCGGTCCGGATGCCGTTTGTAGAAATCCAAAGCGATGCGCCCGCCCATCGACAGGCCAGCGATATGGGCCTTGGCCGCGCCGAAATGATCGAGAACCTTGAGCACATCCTCGCTGAAGTCGGCGAACTCGAGGGGCCCCTCATAGTCGTCGCTGCCTCCGTAGCCGCGCGCGTCCCAGGCCGCAGCAAGGTAGCGTCCGCCAATCTCGGGCAACTGTGGGTACCAGGAGGTCCGGTTACCGCCCATGCCGTGCAGGAACAGGACCAGTTCCCCCTGGCCCTCGAACTCAACGGCGACGGCCGGCTTGGGCCCGATCCGTACGAAACCCCGGGTCATCGCAGTTCGTCGGTGAGCTTGCCCTGGTCGATCACGACCTTGCCGTCCAGGGTGATTGTGCAGTTGCGAACGGGCAGATCGAAGTGCCCCAGAGTGTAGCGGTTTGCCGAAGGATTGGCGCCGGTGGAATAGAGGAAGTTGCCGGCGAAGGCGCGCTGTTCGGTGCCGTTGGTGTCGCGCTTGTCGTACATCACCAGCGCGTCCCACCGGGCCGCCTCGTTCATGCCCCAGCCAACGTGGGACGCGCCGTAAGCGTTTCGGTCGCCCCAGGCCTCGAAATAACTGCGCATAAGATCGGCGTCGAGGCCCTTGCCGCGAACCTCCTGCACGAAGTCGTCCTCGATGATCAAGGTGATCGGCCGCTCGATGTAGCGTTTGAAGGTGATGTTGATATCGCCTTCATCGAGCACCAGGGTGCCGTTGACCGCGCCCTGACGGGGGAAGCAGCTGTTGATCCCGCCGGGCCAGCTTGCCAGTTGGCCGGGCTCGTCGACCCATCCGACGTTGCCGCCGACCATGGCCTCGCGCATGTCGACGTGCAGATCCGAGCCGGCGTCGGAGCGGACGTGCATGTCCGTGCAGCCGCGCAATAGCTCGCGGCCCTTAGCGACCCTGGCCTTCATACTGGGGTCGGCGGCGAGGCGCTCGAGCGCCTCGGGATGCTCGTTGGAGACGTAGAGGATGCGGGCGCCGTCGCGGCGAATGTCGTGCATCTCAGGGGCGTGCATCACGCCCTCAACCGTGCAGTCGACCACCATGGTCGACATCGAGCAGGCCTTCACCACCGGCGCCAGGCCGCCAATCGAGTGGGTCGAGCCGGTGGAGCGCACCGGGACGGGCGCGGCCTGAGCGGGGGTGGGGACGATGACATTGAAAGGCCGCGCGCCGATCCTCAGCAGCGCCAGTTCAGCCAAGTGAACATTTATGGCGCGGGACTGGGTCTCGGAAAGGATGGCGACCACGTCGCCCGGTTGCACCCGACAGAGCTGGAAAGTGCGTACGAACGCATCGATCCATTTGCCTTCAATCCGGTCCAGCATCGGCGTCTCCTCATCCCGTCGGGTCGCAGCCCGAAAAGGGATTGCGAGCCCGCATCGTTTTCACGCACCGCCCCATGACGCTAGGCTCATTTGTCGGCGCCTGGCATAACTCTGGCGTATGGGTCGATCGACAGTAGGCGCCGGGCTGGCCGTCCCCCCAATTTCCGATGCGGCGGCGCTGGTGAAGAGGGTTTGACGCCTAGACAGATACGGCATAACCTCAAGGCATGGATGCGTCCTTGGTTCCCTCAATCTAGGCGGAGACGTGGATGTCGGACCCTGACGATTTTGAGGTCGAGATCGACGGGCCCGACGCCCGCAAGCGTCTGGTGCTCGATTGGCGCCGCGTGCGGCAGTTTCTCTACGCCTATGAGCGCGGCAGCATCGGTCAGGCCGCCGCCGAACTCAACGTCACCCAGCCTGCTCTGAGCAAGAGTTTGCGGTCTCTTGAGCAGGAGTTGCAGGTCCGGCTCTTCGAGCGCACGCCGCTGGGCGTTGTCCCCACCGTCTTCGGCGAGGCGCTCGCTCTGCACGCCAAGGCGATCCAGGCCGAGTTGCGCAACGCCCAAACCCAGATCGAATACATGCGCGGCGCGGTGCGCGGCCATGCCACCATCGGCATCGGTCCCAGCCTGGCGCCGCACCTCGCCCCCCTGGCGACCTTGCGCCTGCTCGAAGAACGGCCCGGCATCAAGCTGACGGTCAAGGAGGGTCTGGCTGACGACATGATCGCCAGCCTCCGGCGCGGAGAGATCGACCTTGCAATAGGCGGCTGGCCCCATATCGAGGGGCCGGACATCGCCGTCGAGGAAATCTACCGCGACAAGCTGATGGTGTTCGTCGGGCCTGAACACCCCCTGGCCGCCGGCCAGGCCCATGTCGGCGAACTGCTGGAATACCCCTGGGCCTTGCCTCCCCGTGACCAGGCATGGCGTCGCAGGCTTGACGAGGTGTTCATCGCCAGAGGCCTCGCCCCCCTGGTCGCCAGCGTCGAAAGCAATTCATCTAATTACCTCAAGGCGATGCTGGCCGGGAACCGGTTCATCACCTATCTGCCGCGGCAAAGCGTCATGCAGGAGGAGCGTACGGGCCTGATCAAGCCCCTCGACATCCCCGAACTGACCCTGGAGATCGGCGTCACCATCAGCTACCGCGAACGCGCCGTCGTCTCCCCTGCCTGCCGGATGTTGATGCAGCACTTGCGCGCCCTGGGCGAAGAGCAAAGTCTGGCCGACAACGCCAAGTCGGCGGCGGCCTGACCGCCAAACGAACACCATCCTAAGAGAGGGGCCTGAGTGAAGCAGGAAGCGGATGTCGTCATCATAGGCGCAGGAGCCGCTGGCTCGTTCTACGCTGAGCGCCTCGCCAAGGCCGGCAAGACGGTGATCGTGCTCGAAGCCGGACCCGCCTGGGGCCTGGAGCACATGGTCAGTTCGCAGATCTGGTCGCGCCGCCTGAAATGGGGGGCCGCGCCCGCCGTCTCCGCCACGCCGTCGGGAAGCAGTTCCCAGTTCGGGTGGGGCCTGGGAGGGGCGGCCTTGCACCACTTCGGAACCTGGCCTCGCCCCACGGCCGACACCTTCAAGCTTAAATCTCTGTACGGCGAGGACGTTGACTGGCCGTTCGACTATGACCAGTTGCGTCCTTACTACGACAGAATACAGGATGAGATGGGCATCTCGGGCGATGCGGCCCAAGAGCCTTGGCGGCCGCCAGGCGCCGCTTATCCGATGCCGCCGCTGCTGGAATTTCGCCAGGGTCAGGTTCTCAAGCGCGGCTTCGACAAACTGGGGCTGCCGGTGGGGCCCCTGCCCGCCGCGATCAACAGCATGGAGCGCAAGGACCGCCCGGCCTGCATCTATGATGGCTGGTGCGACGCCGGTTGTCCGACCGGCGCCCTAGCCAACCCCCTAGTCACCCATCTGAACGCAGCCAAGGCGGCGGGAGCGGAGTTCCGCACCCGCGCGACCGTCACGCGCATCGTCACCGACGAGCGCGGCCGAGCCCGCGACGTGCATTACCTGGACGAGAAACGTCAGCCCCATAGCCTGCGCGCCTCGCTGGTGGTGCTGGCGGGATCGGTGATCCAGAACCCCCGGCTCTTGCTGAACTCGGCCAACGACAAGCATCCCGATGGTTTGGCCAACTCCAGCGGTCTTGTCGGACGCAGCCTTATGATCGAGTCGGGCGCCCAGGTCATCGGGCTGTTCGATGAGGACACCGAGCCTCACATGGGCGTCAGCGCCGGCCAGCTGATGCGCCGGGAGGACCACAAGGGCAACGGAAAGCGCCCCCACGGCGGCTATCAGTGGCAGATCGCGCCGGCGATGAAGCCGAACGACCTGTTCGGCATCGCATTCACTAAATACGATCTGTTCGGCGCCCGGCTCGACGCGTTCATCCGCCAAGGCGTGCGCGGCATGGCCTCGATGATGGCCTTCGGGGCCGACGAGCCCGTGCCTGAGAACCGGATCCTGCTGAGCTCGGTGAAAGACGACCTGGGCGTGCCCGTAGCCGAAATTCGGCACAAGCCCTCAGCCAGAGCGCATGGGCTCTGGGAACACATGGCCGCCGAGGGTCTTGCGGTGCAACGCGCCGCTGGCGCCCGCGAGGCCTGGAACTCTCCCCTCGCCCCGGGCCATTACGCCGGCGGCACCATCATGGGCGTCGATCCGGCGCATTCGGTGACAGACAGCTACGGCCGCTCTCACGATGTCAGCAATCTCATCCTGACCGGCGCCGGCCTGTTCCCCAGCAACGGGGGCGTCAGCCCAACCTTCACCATCTACGCAGTCGCCCTGCGATCTGTGGAGAAAATCCTGGCGGACTGGAAGGACTACGCCACGGCCTGAGACGCGGCGTAGTCGGCCCAAACGAAAACGCCGCGGCCCTGGGGCCGCGGCGTCGTCGTTTTCAGAGAAGAAAAGCCGAGGTCAGAACTTGAACTTGGCTTCGACGCCCCATTCGCGAGGGGCGGCAGGGCCGGCGAACGCCACCCCAAGCGCCCCGCGGACGTCCTGGGCGTTCTGGTAATAGAACTCATCAGTGACGTTGGTGCCGAACACAGCCAGGTCGAGCCCTTCGCTGAGCGCCAAGGTGGCGCGCAGGTCGAGCAGACCGAAGCCCTTCTGGATTTCGAGGGGCTGGTTCGGAGCGCCGTAGGACACTTTGGAGCGATAGTTGTAGTCGCCGCGCAGCACCAGTTCGCCGAGCGAGGTCGGGATGGTGTAGGCGGCCGAAAGGCTGCCCGTGAAGTCAGGCGTCACGGGCAGTTTGTCGCTGAGGCCAATGCCGCTGGCGGCTGCGCCGGGCGACAGGCGTTGGTACTCATTGCTCATGAAGCCGGCGGAGGCCTGGACACGCAGGTTCTCGATCGGCAGAGCGGTCAGTTCGACTTCGACGCCCTTGATATTGCTGTCGCCGGCGTTGGTCAGAACGAAGAACCCGGAGGCGGCGTCCACCACCAGAAGCTGGATGTCGGTATATTCCGAGTAGAAGGCGGCGACGTTCAGGCGCAGACGGCGATCGAACCAGTCGGTTTTCACGCCCACTTCATAGGTGTCGATCTCTTCCGGCGCATAGCTGCGGATCGGGCTGCCCGGAGTCGGACGGCCGTCGAAACCGCCGCTTTTGAAGCCCTTGCCGTAGTTGGCGTAGAGGAAGACCGTGTCGCTCCACTTGTAGTCCACGCCAATCTTGGGGGTGAACTTCGACCAGGAGTCGCTCACGTCTGCGGTGATCGACGGGATGATCCCGCGCGGCAGGCCGAAGAAGCTGAAGACGCCCGCGGTGTTGTCCAGGAAGAACCGGTATTGCTGGTCCTTTTCCTCTTCGGTGTAGCGAACGCCGAGGCTGACCGAGAGGCGGTCGGTGAAGGCGTGCTTCAGGTTACCGAAGACGGCCCAGCTGTTGATCTCCAGGTGGAACTTCTGGTTGTTGCGGAGGCATTGGTTGCTGAACCGCGTGCTCACCCGGCCGGGGGGCACGCCGTTGTTGGTGCCCAGGCAGATGGCGTTCACATGGTCGATTTCTTCGTTGTAGCCGTAAACGCCCAGAAGCCAGCTGGTGCGATCCTCGAACGCCTTGCCGGTCAGCTGGAGTTCCTGGCTGATCTGGTCCTGGTCGGTGTCGAAGAAGCTGTCGTACAGGTTGTAGCCGGTCGCGTCGAAGTCGTTGAAGACATACTGGCTGACCTGACGGTGAGCCGTGATCGACTTCAGGGTCGCAAAGCCGAGGTCCCAGGTCGCGGTGAGCGACTGGCCGCTCGCATCCATCTCGTTGATCTCAGGGTTGGACTGGAAGGTCCGGAACTGGTCAGGCGAAGTGTCGGCGAACAGATCGGCGGGCAGCGGAACACCGAGCGGCGTGGTGCCGGCGGGCCGCCCGGCGAGGGGGTTGAATCCGCGCAGGACGGTGAGGGAGCCGGACCCATCTCCCCGGGTTATATCGGCCGAGAACTTCAGCGAGAAGTTGTCATTGGGAGTCCACACCGCTTTCAGGCGGGCGCCGCGGTTGTCGATATCGCCGTAAGTATTGCTGTTGTAGACGCTCTTGCCCCAGCCCTCTTGCTTTCGGAAGTTGCCGGAGACCTTGACGGCAAAGCTGTCGCTCAGCGGGATATCGACGGCGCCGGCCACGTCGACGCGTTCGCGCGAACCCAGGATGCCGCGGAGATAGCCGCCGAACTCGCTCTTGGGATCGGCGGTGATGATGCTGACCGCGCCGCCGATGGTGTTACGGCCGAACAGGGTGCCTTGCGGACCGCGCAGCACTTCGATCTGGGCGATGTCCAGGGCGTCGATCGCCGAGCCTTGGATCCGGCCCAGATAGACGTCATCGATGTAGGTGCCGACGCCGGGGTCGGCGGCAGGGTTGGAGTCGACCTGACCGATGCCGCGGATGAAGTAGAAGCCGTCGTTGCCGCCCGTGGGGCCGGCGGTGATGGCGACGTTCGGGATTGTCTTGACGACGGTTTTGACGTTGCTGACCGAGCGGGCTTCCAGTTCGCCGGCGGTCACCGCGGTCACGGCTATGGCGGTCTGCTGCAGGCGCGTCTCGGTGCGCTCGGCGGTGACGACCACTTCTTCCAGCGACTGAACGGCGCCCTGGGCGAAGGCGGCCGGTGCGACGGCCAAGGCCCCTGCCAGTACGGCAAGCGACGTGAAGTCCAGACGGCGCGCGCGCGCCGTCGCGATTTGATGGATGCGTTTCATGATATTCCCCCGGGCCCGCCTCTCTGGAAACGGAGGTCAATCGCCCAAGCCTGGAATGAACCGTGCTTCGCGGTTATCGCCTATAGCAAAAAGTGAACTGCGGTCATGAATTACAGACCCAGTGACCGGGGATCGCTGGGCCTAATAATTATGGCATGCCCTATGACGTCTTATTTAACTTGCGTAACGACTCATAGGACAGGTCGCTGGAATCCCGCGCGCCCTTCAGCATTTCAGCGTTGCTCTCGAACCAGGCGCTGGATACCGGGCGTTCTTCGGCCCAGTCGATCACCTCGGACCTGTGGCTGATCGCCCATACCCCGCCGCGACACGAGAATTCGTCTATGTAGCGGGCATGAACCGCCAGTTCGTAGTCCTGCCCCTCCCGCTCGAGGCGGTGCCAGGCGCGCACGTAGGTTTCCACAGCGGCGTGATCGCCGTTCTGCTCCACGCGCACATTGAAAATCTCGTGGCGGGTGAAGGTCATCGCCTTCATGAATCCCATGGCGAAGGGGAAGAAGGCTTGCGGCGCGCCCTGGTAGAGAGCCCCCAGGTCGATGACCGCGTCCGGGTGGAAAACCCGGGTCAGCAGATCCTGATCCAATCGGTCAAGGGCGCGGCAGTAATCGTAAATGACCTGACGAATGGCTTCGTTGGTCTCGGCTGAGTTGGTCATGGTGCGGCGCCTCGCATGGTCGTTACAGGAATTGAGGCACAGCGGGCCTTTCGCGCCAGCGACTACGGCGCCCGTCTCCATGCTCGCCAGGCATGGCGGCCCAAGCGGGAGCCGTTACACTCGCCGGCAACGTTCTGCGGAGCAGCCCCCATGATGACCACCATCTTCGTTTTCATCCGCGCCGAACTGGGCCAGGCCATGACCCTCGCCGCCGACATTGTGGACAACGTCAGCCATGTCTCGGAGGTCCATTCCATCTCGGGACAATACGATCTGCTGGCCAAGTTCCACCTGGAGAAGACCACGGATATCGGCGCCTTCGTGACCCAGCAGGTTCAGACCCGCCCCGGGGTGCGCGAGACTTACACGGTGATCACCTTCTCCCCATTCCTGCCCTCCGCCTGAGGCCGCCGGAGACGGCGATAAATTCTTCCCGCCTGGCTGGCGCTTTTGACCGCGGCGCATGACATAAGGCGGGCGCAACCCGAAGGAGCGACCGTGACCGCCCGGACCCATACTGTTTCTCTGATCTTGGCCCTCGCCTCCGTTCTGGCCTTTGCGGTCCCAGACCTCGCCGAGGCGCGTCGCGGCGGCAGTTTCGGCAGCCGCGGGATGCGAACCTACTCGCCGCCGCCGGCCACCCGCACTGCGCCGCGGCAGACCGCGCCGGTGGAACGCTCGATGGCGCCCAAACCCGCCGCCGGCCAGCCTTCGGCGGCGCGCCCTCAGGCGGCAGGCGCGGCGGTAGCGCGCCGACCTGGCCTGCTCGGCAATCCTCTCGTCAGGGGCCTGCTTCTCGGCGGCCTCATCGGCGCCCTGCTCGGCTACGGCTTTGGCGGCGCCGCAGGGGCCCTGGGCGCAATCCTGCAGATCGCCCTTTTCGCCGGCCTGGCGCTCCTGGCGATGAACCTCTTCGCCGCATGGCGGGCGCGGCGGTCCGGCCCGGCGACGGCGACGGCCGCCGGCGGTGACGGGCGGCCGTCCTTCGCGTCGCAGTTCCAATTCGAGCAGCCCGCCGTTCCCGCAGGTTCGGGCGCCTATCTGACGGGCCAAGCGGTCGCCGAACCGTCGGACGAAATCGGCATCGAACAAGCCGACCTGGATGCCTTCGAGCAATTGCTCAAGGAGGTTCAGGGCGCCTTTGGCGCCGAGGACTATGCGGCCATCCGTGATCGCTCCACGCCGGAGGTGATGTCCTATCTAGCCGAGGAATTGGGCCGGAACGCCACCAACGGGCTGCGCAACGAAGTGCGCGACATCACCCTGGTGCAGGCCGACCTCTCCGAAGCCTGGCGTGAGGACGACGTTGACTACGCCACCGCCGCCCTGGCCTATGACAGCATCGACGTCATGCGCGACCGCACGACCGGCGCAGTGCGGGAGGGCGACCCCGAGCGGCCGACCCGCGCAACCGAGCTGTGGACGTTCTCGCGGCGTCCGGGCGAGCCCTGGAAACTGTCCGCGATCCAGGAGGCGTGACCCTTCCCTGGCGGCTGCGCCGCCGGTAGGTAGAGCCGCATGTTGCGTCTGACCGATCTGAAGCTGCCGTTGGGTCACGCGGCGGAGGCCCTTTACGCCGCCGTAGTCCAGCGCCTCGGAATCGGCCCGGAGGACTTGATCAGCCATGTGGTCGTTCGCCGCGCGCATGATGCGCGGCGCCGCTCGGCCATCGCCCTGGTCTACACCGTCGATGCATGTGTTCGCGACGAAGGCGCCCTGCTGGCGGGACTGGCCGGGGACGCCCGGACTCAGCTGGCCCCGGACACCGAATACCGCCTGGTCGCCAAAGCCCCTGCAAGCATAGCGTCGCGTCCCGTCGTCATCGGAGCCGGGCCCTGCGGCCTGTTCGCCGGGCTGGTCCTCGCTCAGATGGGCTTTCGGCCCATCATTCTGGATCGAGGCAAGGTGGTGCGCGAACGCACCAAGGACACCTGGGCGCTGTGGCGCCGCGGCGTGCTTAACCCGGAATCCAATGTGCAGTTTGGCGAGGGCGGCGCGGGCACCTTTTCCGACGGCAAGCTCTACAGCCAGATCAAGGACCCGCGTCACCTCGGCCGCAAGGTGCTGACTGAGTTCGTCGCCGCCGGAGCCCCGCCGGAGATACTCACCGACGGCAAACCCCATATCGGCACCTTCCGCCTGGTGACCATGGTCGAGCGCCTGCGCGCCTCGATCGAGGCCCTGGGGGGCGAATATCGATTCGAGAGCCGCGTGGTGGATATCGATATCAACGAGGGCTCGGGCGGCGCGAGGCAAGTCCGCGGCGTCATCCTGGCGGACGGAAGCCGCATCGCGGCGGACCATGTGGTCCTGGCGGTCGGCCACAGCGCCCGCGACACCTTCCAGATGCTGCACGACCGCAAGGTGGCGATGGAGGCCAAGCCGTTCTCGATCGGCTTTCGCATCGAGCATCCCCAGTCGCTGATCGACCGCGCGCGGTTCGGCGACTGCGCCCGCCATCCCGATCTTGGGGCCGCCGACTACAGC
>Ga0335397_10003172_pt1 | contig 22172 bp, 22 predicted proteins | sample MAT04_FD_205740 | JGI IMG/M metagenome (GOLD analysis project Ga0335397, IMG submission 205740) | Freshwater microbial communities from Lake Fryxell liftoff mats and glacier meltwater in Antarctica - MAT-04 (spades assembly) (version 2) ... | reverse complement strand
GGGGTCAACCCAGGCGTGCCCTCAGTGCCTCGAGCTGCTTTGTGAGTGCCGGTGGCACGCGGTCGCCGAACTTCGCGAAGAACTCCTCGGTCGAGTCGACTTCGGCGAGCCAGGACTCGGCATCCACCTTGAACAGCTTCTCAAGGTCGCCCTCGCGCAGGTCGAGCCCGTCGACATTGAGTCCGTCGGCGGTCGGCATGAGGCCGAGCGGGCCCTCGACCGCCGGCAACCTGCCGTCGACGCGTTCGAGGATCCACTCGAGTACCCGCGAGTTCTCGCCGAATCCGGGCCAGAGGAAGCTGCCGTCCTCGTCCTTGCGGAACCAGTTCACCTGGAAGATTCGGGGCATCCGGCCGCCGGAGCGCAGCTTCTGGCCGACGTTCAGCCAGTTGTCCCAATAGTCGGCCATGTTGTAGCCACAGAAGGGAAGCATCGCGAACGGGTCGCGACGCAGCTCCCCGACCGTGCCCTCGGCGGCGGCGGTCTTCTCCGACGAGATGGTCGCCCCGAGGTAGACGCCGTGCTCCCAGTCGCGGGCCTCGACGACCAGCGGCACGTTCGTCGCGCGCCGGCCTCCGAAGATGATCGCGTCGATGACGACCCCGTCCGGGTCCTGCCAGTCGTCAGAGATCGTGGGGCACTGGCTCGCCGCGACGGTGAACCTCGCGTTGGGGTGGGCGGCGGTGCGCCCGGATGCCGGGGTCCAGTCGTTGCCCTGCCAGTCAATCGCGTGGGCGGGCACGCTGTCGGTGAACCCCTCCCACCACACATCACCGTCGTCGCGGAGAGCGACGTTCGTGAAGATCGTGTTGCCCCAGATGGTCTCGACCGCGGTCGCGTTCGTCGACTCGCCCGTCCCGGGCGCGACCCCGAAGAAGCCCGCCTCCGGGTTGATGGCGCGCAGCGATCCATCGGCGGCAGGGTGCAGCCACGCGATGTCGTCGCCGATCGTCTCGACCTTCCAGCCGGGGATGGTCGGCTTGAGCATCGCGAGGTTCGTCTTGCCGCAGGCGGAGGGGAATGCGGCGACGACGTGAAAGACGCGGCCCCTCGGGTTGGTGACCTTGAGGATCAGCATGTGCTCGGCCATCCAGCCCTCGTCGCGGGCCATTACCGACGCGATCCGAAGGGCGAATGACTTTTTCGCGAGCAGCGCATTGCCGCCGTACGCCGAGCCGTACGACCAGATCTCGCGGGTCTCGGGGAAGTGGGTGACGTACTTGGTCGAGTTGCACGGCCACGGCACATCCTTCTCGCCCGCGGTGAGGGGCTTGCCGACGCTGTGCACGGCGGGCACCCACGCGGTCTTCTCGTCGATGAGCTTCAGGGCGGCCGTGCCCATGCGCGTCATGACCGACATGCTCGCGACGACGTAGGGCGAGTCAGTGACCTGCACTCCGAGCCGGGAGAGCGACGAGCCGAGGGGCCCCATCGAGAAGGCCATCACGTACATCGTGCGTCCGCGCATGGCGCCCGTGAACAGGCCGTTGAGGGTTTCGCGCATCTCGGCCGGAGCGGTCCAGTTGTTGGTCGGGCCGGCATCCTCCTCGAGCTCGGAGCAGATGAACGTGCGGTCCTCGACTCGGGCGACATCGCTCGGGTCGCTGCGCGCGAGAAAGCTGTAGGGACGGTGCTCGGGGTTCACCTGCACGACGGTGCCCTGCGTGACCATGAGGCGGGCGAGGCCGTCCCACTCCTGCGGGGATCCGTCGCACCAGACCACCTGGTCGGGCAGGGTCAGCTCGGCGATCGAGTCGACCCACGCGACGATGGCGGGGTTGGTGCCGGCCGGCGCCTCATGGGCGATGATGTGAACCGGCGCGGTCGACGCCTTCGCGAGGCTGCCCCTGGTGGGCCGGGGGAGGGTGGAACTGCTCATGGGGTTCTCCTCGAAACGGGACTGGTCATTGACGCGGGCGGGATGCTCGGTTGCGTGGGGCGATTCTCTGGTGAAGAATCGGCTTCTCTTCCATGATTGGCGCTCCGTGGCGGAGAAGTACCCCCTTGGGGCTAGAAAGATTGGTCCATCTTTCGTTAGGGTCGCATTATGCAAGATCTTGTGACACTCGGCCAGCGCATCCGTCATTTTCGCAACGGGGCCTCGCTCACGCTCGACCAGCTCGGCACCGCGGTCGGCATCGCCGGCAGCCAGCTCTCCCTCATCGAGAACGGGCGCAAGGAGCCGCGGCTGTCGCTTCTGAACCGGATCGCGGATTCGCTGGGGACCGGGGTGAACGACCTCCTCGAGGCCGCCCCGCCGAACCCGCGCGCGGCCCTCGAGATCGAGCTCGACCGGCTGCAGCGCACGTCCGTCTACGCCTCGCTCGGACTCCCCCAGGTGCGACCCTCCCGGGCGATCAACGACGAGACGCTGACCGCCATCGTCGGGCTCAACCGCGAACTGGCCCGCCGGGCACGGGAGGCGATCGCGACGCCGGAGGAGGCGCGCCGCGCCAATACCGAGCTGCGCCAGCGCATGCGCGGCCTCGACAACTACCTCCCCGACATCGAGAAGCTGGCCGAGGACACCCTTCGCGGCGTCGGGCACGTGTCGGGCGCGCTCACCCACCGCTCGGTGAGCCGCATCGCCGAGCAGCTCGGGTTCGAGCTCGTGCACGTCGGCGACCTCCCGCACTCGGCCCGGTCAGTGACCGACCTCGAGAACGGGCGCATCTACCTGCCCCCGGCATCCATCCCCGGTGGGCACGGGCTGCGGTCGATGGCGCTGCAGGCGATGGCCCACCGGCTGCTCGGCCACGAGGAGCCCGAGAGCTACGCGGACTTCCTGCGCCAGCGGCTCGAGATCAACTACTTCGCGGCCGCCTGCCTCATGCCGCTGACCCAGTCCGTCGAGTTCCTGAGGGCGGCGAAGGCGGAGCGCAACATCGCCGTGGAGGACTTCCGTGACGCCTTCGGCGTGACGCACGAGGCCGCAGCGCTGCGGCTGACGAATCTCGGGACGGCGCACCTCGACATGCAGCTGCACTTCCTGCGCGTCGGCGGAGATGGGGCGGTCTACAAGGCCTACGAGAATGACGGTCTCCGGCTCCCGATCGACGTCACGGGGTCGACGGAGGGCCAGATTGTCTGCCGGCAGTGGAGCGCGCGCCGTGCCTTCGGGCACACCAACCGCACGACCGAGTTCTACCAGTACACCGACACGCCGGAGGGCACCTTCTTCGACTCGACCCAGACGGGCACCACTTCCGCCGAGGAGTTCTCAATCACGATCGGAGTGCCGTTCGCGCACTCCAAGTGGTTCAGGGGACGCGAGACTCCCGCGCGCACCGTCTCCACCTGTCCCGACAAGAACTGCTGCATGCGGCCGTCGGACGAGCTCGCCGAACGCTGGTCGGGCAGGGCCTGGTCGAGCGCGAAGCTGCACGCGCACATCCTGGCCCCGCTGCCGTCCGGCACCTTTCCCGGCGTCGACGACCGGGAGCTGTACGAGTTTCTCGAGACACACGCGACGCCGGAGCGCTGAGTCGCCCCGCTCCGACCGCCCCTTTCATCATTCAGGAGATTCAAGGCCCGGCCCCTTTCATCATTCAGGAGTGTGGGGGCCGAGCCCCTTTCATCATTCAGGACTGTAGCGGTGGATCCGCTCCGCGTCTTGCCGAGTGGGCGGCTTCACCAGTCATTTTCCACCTCACCACACGCAACTTCGCCGCCCAACGACGACCGTGGCCACGACAACTCCTGAATAATGAGAGTCGCGGGTGACATCAACTCCTGAATGATGAAAGCCGCCGCGGACCCTAGCTCCTGAATAATGAAAGCTAGAGGGCCGGGGTGGGGGCGAGTTCCTGTCGCTGCTGCCCCAGCGACTCGATTCCCAGTTCGACGACGTCGCCGGCGGCGAGGTAGGGGAAGTTGCCCGACATCGCCACTCCCTCGGGAGTCCCGGTGTTGACGACGTCGCCGGCCTCGAGCACTAGGTACTGCGAGAGGTGCCACACGAGGTACGCGACCGGGAAGATCATGTCGGCGGTCGAGGAGTCCTGGCGCTTCTCGCCGTTCACGCGCGACCAGATGCGCAGTGCCTGCACGTCGGCGACCTCGTCGGCCGGCACGAGCACCGGACCCAGCGGAGTGAAGGTGGCGCAGCTCTTGCCCTTCGACCACTGCCCTCCGGAGTGCTCGCGCTGATAGGCGCGCTCCGACACGTCGTTGGCAACGGCGAAGCCGGCGATGTGGGCGAGGGCCTCGTCGGGCGAGGCCAGGTAGCTCGTGCGCCGGCCGATGACGATCGCGAGCTCGACCTCCCAGTCGACCTTCTCGGCTCCCGGCGGGATCAGCACGTCGTCGAACGCACCGACGACCGTGTTCGGATGGGTGAAGAAGAGGATCGGGGTGCTCGGCGGCGCCGCTCCCGACTCGGCCGCGTGGGCGGCATAGTTCTGCCCGATGCAGAGCACCGCGCCCGGCCGCGCGATCGGGGCGCCGACGCGCAGCGAATCGGCGCCGCCGAGCGGCGCGAGCGTGCCGGCATCCAGTGCGTCTCGGACACGCTGGATGCCGCCGCCCTCGAGAAACGGGCCGTCGATGTCGCGCGTCAGCGGGGTGAGGTCGTAGACCACTCCGCCCGGCACGCGCACGGCGGGGGTTTCGGATCCGATCGGGCCGAGACGAAGGAGTTCCATCGCCCCAGCCTGCCAGAAGGGTGCGGGTTGCAGCCCAGAACCGACCGGGCTCAGAGCCGCGACGGCAGCGCCCCAGCGACTGGTTCGGCGGCCGCGACCATCGACGGCGAGACCGCGCGCGGTACGAGCCGTTCGAGCTGCAGCACGTGGCCGGGGTTCAGTTCCTCGAGCGACGCCACCCCGAGCAGGCGCATCGTGCGCGCGATCTGCTCCGAGAGGATCTCGATCGTGCGATCGACACCCTCCCTCCCGCCCGCCATCAGGCCGTAGAGGTAGGCGCGCCCGATCATCGTGAAGCGCGCGCCAAGGGCGACGGAGGCGACGATGTCGGCCCCCGACATGATGCCGGTGTCGAGGTGCACCTCGAGGTCGTTCCCGACCTCGCGCGCGACATCGGGCAGGAGGTGGAACGGGATCGGTGCACGGTCGAGCTGACGCCCGCCGTGGTTCGAGAGGGTGATGCCGTCGACGCCCAGCTCGGCGAGCCTGCGGGCGTCATCGAGGTTCTGCACTCCCTTGACGACGACCTTTCCCGGCCACTGCGCCGTGATCCAGGCGAGGTCCTCGAAGGTGACGGTGGGGTCGAACATCGTGTCGAGCAGTTCGCCGACGGTTCCGGACCAGCGGTCCAGCGACGCGAAGGCGAGCGGCTCCGTGGTGAGGAAGTTGATCCACCACTCCGGCCTCGGCAGCGCGTTGACCACGGTGCCGAGGGTGAGCTGCGGCGGGATCGAGAATCCATTGCGTTTGTCGCGCAGGCGCGCACCGGCGACGGGGACGTCGACCGTGACGAGCAGCGTGTCGTAGCCTGCCTTCGCGGCCCGGTCCACGAGGGCCATCGAGCGGTCGCGGTCCTTCCACATGTACAGCTGGAACCAGTTTCGCCCGTTCGGGTTCACGGCCTTGACGTCCTCGATCGAGGTCGTGCCCATGGTCGACAGGGCGAACGGGATGCCGGCCGCGGCCGCCGCTCCCGCGCCTGCGATCTCGCCCTCGGTCTGCATCATGCGGGTGAATCCGGTCGGCGCGATGCCGAAGGGCTGGGCGACGTGGGCGCCGAGCACGTCCCAGCCGGTCGACACGCGCGAGACATCCCGCAGAATGGCCGGGTTGAACTGGATGTCCTCGAACGCCTGGCGCGCGCGCCTCAGGCTGATCTCCGCCTCGGCGGCACCCTCGGTGTAGTCGAACGCGGCCTTGGGGGTGCGGCGCTTCGCGATCTTCCGGAGGTCGTAGATCGTGAGGGCCTTGGCGAGCCGGCGCTTCTTCGCATTGAGCTCAGGGGTCGCGAAGTTCATGAGCGGGGCGAGGTCTTTGTAGCGCGGCAGTCGGCGTTCGACCATGGGGGCCTACCTTTCGTCGTGGGGCGGGGTGAGGTTGGTTTCGGCGTAGTAGCCGGTGATGTGGTCGTGGATGCGAGTGCGCGCGAGCGGCGCGTCCCGCGAGTCGATCGCGGCGATGATCGCGCGGTGCTCGGAGCGCAGCCTCTCGGCGGTCGCCGGCCAGGAGGGCAGGAAGGCCGCACCGGCGAGCACATACCCCTCGACCGAGCTGCGCAACCCGGCCATGATGGCCGCGATGACGTCGTTGCCGGTCGCTGTGGCGAGCGAGACGTGGAAGGCGGCGTCGAGGGCGAGGAACTCGGCCTCGGAGAGGGCGGGTCCGCCCGCCTCCATCGCATCGAGGAGCTCTGTGGATGCCGCGAGGTCGCGGTCGGCCTCCGCGAGCCCGGTCACGACCGCGGCCTCGAGCACGAGCCGCGTGGCGACGACATCCGCGACATCGAAGCCCCGCGCCGCGACCTGCAGCCGCATGAGCGCCGACATTCCGCCGGAGGGGCGCGCCACGACGATCGCTCCAGCCTGCGGGCCCGATCCCGTCTGGGTGCGGATGAGTCCGAGCACCTCGAGTACGCGCAGGGCCTCGCGCACCGAGGAGCGGCCGACGCCGAGTTCGGCCGCGAGCGCACGCTCCGGTGGGAGACGGTCGCCCGGCCCGATCGTGCCGGCGACCAGGTCCCTCTCGACGCGCTCGAGCACGTCCTGCCAGGCGCGTCGGTCGGTGACGGTCACGGCGCTCCCTCGCTCCGGCGTTCATGTGGTCAGACCACACGCTACATGGCGGGGGGCCTTCCGTCGAGGGGAGCTACGGAAAGGGCACGCCGAAAACGGCGTTGAGTGGTGGCGCGCCGGCGCGCAGCCGGCGGACCTGCTCGAGCACGACCCGGTCGACGCGGCCGGTCATCGCGTCGGTGTGGCCGCCGAGATGCGGCGTGATGATCGCCCCCGGCAGTGTCCACAGCGGGTGGTCGGCTGGAAGCGGCTCGGGGTCGGTCACGTCGAGCGCCGCCCGACCGCGGCCGGCGGCCAGCCAGTCCACGAGGGCTGCGGTGTCGACGACTCCGCCTCGCGCGACATTCACCACGAGCGCGCCCGGGTGCAGCAGCGCGAGAAACTCCGTGTCGACGAGGTGGCGCGTGTCGCTGGCGAGCGGGACGGCGAGCACCACGATGTCCGCTTCCGGCAGAAGCGCGGCAAGCGAGTCCATGCCGTGCACTCTGCCCCGGCCATCCGTCCTCGCCGACCTCGCGATCCGCACGAGCCGCGCGTCGAAGGGCGCGACGCGCTTCTCGATCTCGCGGCCGACCCCGCCGACACCGATCAGCAGGACGGTCTTGCCCGCGAGTCCCGGATGCTGGGCGTGCGCCCACTCGCCCCGCGGCTGGGCGGCCACGGCCTCACCGATGCCGCGCTGGCTCGCGAGCATGAGCGCGAGCGCGAGCTCGCCGGTCGATGCCTCGTGAACCTCGACCGCGTTGCAGTAGACCATGCCGGAGGGCAGGTACTCGCGCACGCCGTCGAAGCCGAGGGTCTGGCTCTGCACGACGCGGGCGGTCACCGCATCCAGTCCGCGAAGTTCGGCCGGGGGGATCATGTACCGCAGCACGAGCAAGTCGATCGTAACGCCGGGGTCCGGGTCGCCGAGATCCCAGACGATGAAGCGCACACCGTGCGGCGGCGGAGGCAGTCGCCCGGCGATGTCTGCGTCGGGCAGGGCGATGACCAGTGTTCTCTCCACGACGCTCACGCTACCGGGCGCTACCAGCCGGGGCATCGACTGCCCGGGTCTATGCTCGCGGTGAGGAGACCGTCCTCCTCGTGAGGCGAAGGGGTGCCAGTGCCCGCAGAAGGCCCGCCCCGCGTCCCGGCGAGGAGAGGCGGAACGGGGCTCCGGTCTCGCCCGGTGCTGCTGGTCGCGTTCGCCTTCGCCGTGATGGCAGACCCCGTCTCGTCCGTCGCCTACGCGGTCGAGGCCGCGTTGCGGGCGCTCAACGGCGACGTGACCCTGCTCGTGGCGACCATGGGGCTCGTGGTCGCAATCGTCGGGGTCGTCATCCTCAACTACCGGCAGCTGATCGCCCGCTACCCCGGGGGAGGCGGCGCGGCCGGAGCGGCGGGCGAGGCTTTCGGCGATGCGTGGTCGTTCCTTCCGATCGGCGCCCTCGTCGTGGACTTCGTGCTCACGATCGCCATCAGTGTCTCGGCCGGGGCCTCCGCGGTGATCGCGTACTTCCCTGAGCTCGCGCCCTTGAGGGTCGCCCTGGCGCTCGGGCTCGTGCTCGTAGTGGGGGGTATCTCCCTGTTCGGCCATCTCGGGCGGATCGTCTTCGCGATCATGACGATCTCGTTCATCGTCGTCGCACTCATCGTGCTGGCTTATGGGCTCGGCGCCGACCCGCAGCCCATGCCGGATGCCGCGCCGACGGAGCCCGGGGGTGCCAGCATCGTCGCGGTGCTGCTCGCGTTCCCCGTGGCGATGGCCCTTGCGACGGGCGTCGAGGCGCCTTCCTCGGCGATCGCGCAGCTCGGCCAGCTCGACAACGACGGCCGCCGCCGGTTTGGCCAGCTCACTCTGTGGCTGACCCTCGGAGTCGTCGGCACGATCACGATCGGCCTCGCCGTCGAGATCGCGCACCTGCGGATCGCCCTGCCGCCGGCGGACTCCACCCTCGTCGCGGAGCTGGCCAGGATCGCCGCCCCGGCTCCGGTGTTCGCCGCCTTCCAGTTCGTCACGGCGCTGCTGCTGCTCGCTGCCGCCAGCTCGTCGTTCCAGGCCGGCCCCGGGCTGCTCGCGGCGCTCGCCGTGCGCTCGATCGGCAAGGGCCACGACGTCGGCATCCTTCCTCGGGCCCTCGGTCGCACCAACCGCGCCAGGACGCCCTACTGGGGAGTCGCCCTCTTCGGCGCCCTGGCGATGGCGATCATCGTGATCGGCGGCGGTCGCGACCAGGTCCTCGTGCTCTTCTATGCCGTCGCCGTGTTCATCAGCTTCCTCGCCGGGCTGGTTGCGATGGCCAAGTTCTCGAGGCAGGACGGGCGTCGCGGCTACCTCGCGCTCAATGTGTTCGGTGCGGTCGTTGTCGCTTTCACACTCGTCGCCAACCTCACCCGCGGCGACCCGCTCGTGAGCCTCGCGGCGACGCTTGTCATCGCGGGTGCCCTGTTCTGGATGTGGGTGCGCGCCGGCCGGCCGCGCGGGGTGCGTAACGTCGCCGCCGAGGCCGAGCTCGAGGCGGCGGAACTCGAGGGCGACGACCCTGTCGACCCCGTCGACCCCGTCGACCCCGTCGACCCCGTCGACCCCGTGGCCACGTCGCCTTAGGCGCGCTCAGTCACCCGCGCTCACGCGGAGGCGAGCCAGAGGTCCGGGCCGAATACCTCGTAGTGGATGTTCCCGGCGGGAACCCCCGAAAGAAGCGCCTGGTTGCGGATGACGCGCATGAACGGGAGCGGCCCGCACAGGTAGAGCGTGGCGTCGTCGGCGATCTCGACATTGTCCAGGGTCATGAACCCGGCGTGGGCCGCCTCGTCGGCACCGTCGACCGGATTCTCGAGCCAGAGCTCGAGGGCGGCGAAGTCGAGCTGCTCGACGTCCTCGACCATCTGTTCGCGCATGGCCCACCTGTCCAGGGTGCTCTCGGCGTGAAGCACCGTGACGGAGCGCTGGGATTCCATCTCGACGAGCGAGCGCAGGATGGACGCGCTCGGGGTGCAGCCGATGCCGGCCGAGGCCAGGATCAGGGGGCCGTGGCCGTCGGCGAGGGTCACGTCACCACACGGGTGCGACAGGACGAGCGTGTCGCCGACGTGTACGTCGCGGTGCAGAACGGGGGAGACCTCACCGTCGGCATCGAGCTTGGTCGTGAAGACCCGCACGTCGGTTCCGGTTCCCGCGGACAGCGAGTACTGGCGCACCTGGTGGATCCCGTCAGGCATCATGACCTTTACGCTGACGTACTGCCCCGGAAGCGACTTCGACACGGGGGTGCCATCGGCGGGCATGAGGGTGAATGTCATTGCCTCGGTCCCGGCGGCCGACTTCTCGGTGACGATCCACGGGGCGAAGGCGTTGTCGCTCGCGAGACCGGCATACAGGCCGTTCTCCAGCTTGATCAGGGCGTGGGCCATGAGCCAGTAGACCTCGGTCCAGGCGGTCGCGATCTCGGCGGTGATGACGTCGCTCAGTTCGTCGGCGATTCCCTCGAAGAGGTACTTGTAGACCACGTCGTACTGCTCAGGACGGATGTCGAGGGACACGTGCTTGTGGGCGACGCGGCTCAGCAGCGCCTCGGGGGTCGTTCCCGGGTTCGCGACCAGGTGGGTCGCGAAGGCGGCGATGCTCCCGGCGAGGGCCTGTTGCTGGGAGCCGTTCTTCTGATTGGAACGGCTGAACAGCCCGTCGAACAGCTCCGGATGGGCGGTGAGCATGCGGCTATAGAAATTGCGCGCGATCGCGGGCATTCGCTCACCGACGATCGGCAGGGTGGCTTCGATGATCGGGGTCGAGGATGCTGAGAGCATTCGTGCGCCTTCTTCCGTAGGGAACTCTCAAAACTAGCATCGTTAATACAAGTATTTGACCCGGTCGGCGCGCCGGTCACGGATCGGGTCCTCCCGAGGAGGACAGCGCCGACCCCGGATCAGTCGGGACGCGGGGTGAATCCCTCAAGAACCGGTTCCACGAGGCTGCCGTGCGGCAGGCTCGCGATGATGGACCCGTCCAGTTCGAGGTAGAAGGCCTCTCGCGCGCGGCCGAGGGCGCTTCGCAGGCCGCAGCCGGGCAGGAGTGGGCACTGGCCGTGCGGGGTTTCGCAGGCGGCGACATCCGTTCGGGTGTCGAGGCGGCGCAGCAGCCAGCCGACAGTGGTCTGGCGGCCCTGGGCGCTCAGGCGCACACCACCGCTGCGGCCGCGGACAACCTCGACGAGACCGAGGTCCCGAAGCCGGATGACGGCCTTGCTCACGTGGTTGTACGGGGTGCCCACACGTTCCGCGATGACTCGCGCCGTCGTCAGGCCGGGGCCGGAGGGCTCGGCAAGCAGCATGACCACCCGGAGGCAGACGTCCGAAAATGCGCTGATCCTCATGAGTCAAGAGTAGGTCTGGCGGGCGCGGAACCGGCGCCCTTCGCCGCGCCCCTCGTCCGTAACGGAAGGGTCGGCAATCGGAAACACACCCGCAACACGGCCGGGAATAGAGTGGGCGAATGGGCGACCTCTTTGACGGCTACGCGGATGCATCCGCCGCGACCATGAAACGCAAGCGCGCGTATCCGTTCGACGAAATGTTCGACACGCCGGGGTCGGCGAGAGCCGCGTACAAGGACATCCACGCGGCGCTCAGCCAAATGACGCAGGACGAATTGCGTGGGCGCACCGAGGCCCTCGCCAGCTCCTATCTCGCCCAGGGCGTGACCTTCGACTTCGCCGGCGAGGAGCGGCCCTTCCCGCTCGACGCTGTTCCCCGCGTGATCGACCAGGCCGAATGGTCCAACGTCGAGGCGGGCGTGAAGCAGCGCGTGCTGGCCCTCGAGGCCTTTCTCGCCGACATCTACGGGCCCCAGAACGCCGTGCGCGACGGGGTCATCCCGGCCGGCCTCGTCAGCTCGTCGAGCCACTTCCACCGCCAGGCCGCGGGAATCGACCCAGCCAACGGAGTGCGCATCCAGGTCTCGGGCATCGACCTCATCCGCGACGAGGTGGGCGCCTGGCGGGTGCTCGAGGACAACGTGCGCGTTCCGTCTGGCGTGAGCTACGTCATCTCCAACCGCAGGGTGATGGCGCAGACCCTGCCGGAGCTGTTCGTCAGCATGCGCGTGCGGCCGGTGGGCGACTACCCGCACAAGTTGCTGCACGCCCTGCGAGCCAGCGCTCCGGCCGGCGTCGACGAGCCGACGATCGTCGTGCTGACCCCCGGTGTCTACAACTCCGCCTACTTCGAGCACACGCTGCTGGCCCGGCTCATGGGCATCGAACTCGTCGAGGGGCGCGACCTGTTCTGCTCCGGCGGCCGCGTCTGGATGCGCACGACGGCGGGCCCGACCAGGGTCGACGTCATCTACCGCCGCGTCGACGACGAGTTCCTCGACCCGCTGCAGTTCCGGGCCGACTCCATGCTCGGCTCCCCCGGCCTGCTGCTCGCGGCCCGCCTCGGCAACGTCACGATCGCGAACGCGATTGGCAACGGTGTCGCCGACGACAAGCTCGTCTACACCTATCTGCCCGACCTCACCAGGTACTACCTCGGCGAGGACCCGATCCTGCCCAACGTCGACACCTGGCGGCTCGAGGATCCGGGAGCGCTCGAGGAGGTGCTCGACCGCCTCGACGAGCTCGTGGTGAAGCCGGTCGACGGCTCGGGCGGCAAGGGCCTCGTCGTGGGACCGGATGCCTCACCCGGCGAGCTCGAGACGCTGCGCAAGCGGCTCATCGCCGACCCGCGCGGGTGGATCGCCCAGCCCGTCGTGCAGCTCTCGACGATTCCGACCCTCGTCGAAGACGGGCTGCGCGCCCGCCACGCCGACCTGCGCCCGTTCGCCGTCAACGACGGCAGCGACATCTGGGTGCTCCCCGGCGGCCTCACCCGCGTCGCCATTCCCGAGGGGCAGCTCGTCGTCAACAGCAGCCAGGGGGGCGGGTCGAAGGACACCTGGGTCGTCGGTCGCGACCCGCTGCAGGTGTCGCGGCACAGCATCCAAGGACTCGTCGCGGGCCAGGCGGCCGCCACCGAGTCGATCACGGTCATCACCCCCGAAATGCTGGCCCAGGATCACGCGCCCGGCGACCGGCCGCAGGACCACGGCCAGCAGGAACAGCAGCAGCAGGAATCGAACCGGGAGCCGTCATGCTGAGCCGCATCGCCGAAAGCCTCTTCTGGATCGGGCGGTACATCGAACGCAGCGACGGAACGGCGCGGATCCTCGACGTGCACCTGCAGCTGCTGCTCGAAGACCCCTGGATCGAGGAGAACCTCGCCTGCCGCTCGCTTCTGAGTGTCATGGGCAGCACCGCGATTCCCGACGAGAAAGACATCACCAGGGCCGATGTGCTGTCGATCCTTGCCGTCGACCGCTCCGAGCCGGCCTCGATCGCGTACTCGCTCGGCGCCGCACGCGAGAACGCCCGTCGTGCCCGCGAGATCGTCTCGAGCGAGCTCTGGGAGTGTCTCAACACGACCAGGGCCCGGATGCCCCGCAAGGTCTCCGGCGACAAGGTGCACGAGTTCTTCGGCTGGGTGCGGGAGAGGTCCGCGCTCGCCGTCGGCATCATCGAGTCGGCGACGAGCCGGGACGAGGCGTGGCAGTTCTTCACCCTCGGCCGCAGCATCGAGCGCGCCGACATGACGGCGCGGCTGCTCGCGACGCGGTCGCTCACCGAGGCAAGCGGACCGTCGTGGACCACGATCCTGAGGTCGTGCGGCGCGTACGAGGCGTACCTGCGCACCTACCGCGGCGTGCCGAGCGCGCGCAACGCGGCGGAGTTCCTGCTGCTCGACCGGCTGTTCCCCCGCTCGATCCTGTTCTCCGTGCGTCGCGCGGAGCAGTGCATGCACGACATCGAGCCGCGCACCGACAGGTCGGGCACGAGCGAACAGGCCCAGCGGCTGCTCGGCCAGATTCGCAGCCAGCTCGAGTATCGACCGATCAACGACATCCTCGACGACCTGCCGGGCCACATGGACGACGTGCAACTCGCGACGAGCGCGGCATCCGAGGCCATCCGCCAGCGATATTTCCCCTCCAACGCCGCACCGAACTGGGTGAGTGAGAACTCGTGAATCGCCTGCGCATCACCCACACGACCGGGTTCCACTACGGAGGGGAGGTGACCGCCTCGTACAACGAGGCGCGCATGCTGCCGGCGACCTCCGGCGACCAGCTCGTGCTGTACTCCAACCTCGAGATCCTGCCGATCTCGGCCAATCACGGCTACGTCGACTACTGGGGCAGCCGCGTCTCGTCGTTCGAGATCCTCACGCCGCACCGCGAGCTGGCGCTGACCGCGACGAGCCTCGTCGAGGTGACAGCCAGGCCGCATCCCTCACACGAGGTGAGCTGGGACGAGCTCGCGGTGCTCTCCGAACGGGCGACGGAGTTCGTCGAACAGCGCGGGCAGACCCGTCGCACCGATCCGCCGGCCGAGGTCGCCGCGCTCGCCAGAGAGGTCGCGGACGCAGTAGCGAACTCCTGCGAGGCCGCATTGGCGATCTGCGTCGCGATCGGCAAGAGCGTGGAGTACATGCAGGGCGTCACCGGCGTGCATACCACCGCCGCCGAGGCGTGGGAGCACCGCAAGGGCGTCTGCCAGGACATCGCGCACCTCGCCATCGGCGCGTTGCGCTCCGTCGGGATTCCCGCGCGATACGTCTCTGGCTACCTGCACCCGCGCCCCAGCGCGAAGATCGGTGAGACGGTCACGGGCGAATCCCACGCGTGGGTCGAGTGGTACTGCGGCGAGTGGCGCGGGTACGACCCGACGAACCTCATCGACATCGGCGACCGTCACGTGACCGTCGGCCGCGGGCGCGACTACTACGACGTGCCGCCACTACGCGGCGTCTACGCGGGCCCGTTCACATCGCAGCTCTTCGTCAAGGTCGAGATCACTCGCGAGAGCTGACCCTCCCCGCGCGGCCGCACCGGGCGTTCGGACGCGTCAGCGGGCGGCGGCATCGACGACGGCATCGACGGCGGCCACCTCGGCGCCGTCGTGGGTGACGCCCATCCGCCAGCCGCTGCGCGAGACGCGCAGGTGCTGGTGCCGCACGAGCCAGACGAGCCCGACCGTGGCCGCGGCGACGCCCGACGCCGCGGCCACCCCGAGCGCGAAGCGCGGGCCGAGCTCGTTGGCGACGAGGCCGACGATCGGGGCGCCGATCGGAGTTCCGCCCATGAAGATCGCCATGTAGATGGCCATCACCCGGCCACGCACCGCCGGGTCGGTCGACAGCTGGACGAGCCCGTTCGCGGTCGTCATGAAGGTCTGGGCGGCGACGCCCACGAGCACGAGGGCGACACCGAACGCCCACAGTGACGGCATCACCGCGGCGATCAGGCATCCCGCCCCGAACACCGCCGCCGAAGCCAGCAGAAAACGCAGGCGCGGGCGTTCGCGCCGCGCTGACAGCAGCGCGCCGGTGATCGAGCCGACCGCCATCACCGACGAGAGCACCCCGAACTCGGCCGCCCCGGCGCCGAACTCGACCCGCGCCATCGTCGCGATGAAGAGGGAGAAGTTGAGCCCGAACGTGCCGATCAGGAAGACCATTACCAGGATCACGGTGATGTCGGGCCTTCTCGCGACGTAGCGGAAGCCCTCGGCGAGGTTGCCCCGCTGGCGCACCGCACGAGGGGCCGGCCTCAGCTCGCGCGTACGCAGGAAGCCGAGCGAGAGAAGCACGGCCGCGAAGGAGGCGGCATTGATGAGGAACACGGCACCGGCGCCGACGGCGACCGTGAGGACCCCCGCGACCGCCGGCCCGATCATGCGCGCGGCGCTGAACGACGCGGAATTCAGCGCGACGGCGTTCGAGAGGTTCTTCTGGCCGACGAGCTGCGAGACGAAGGTCTGGCGCGCCGGCGCATCGAAGGCGGCGACGCAGCCGAGCAGGGCCGCGAATACGTACACGTGCCACAGCTCGACGACGCCGGTGACGGTCATGATGCCGAGGGCGAGCCCCAGGGCACCCATCAGGGCCTGCGTGGTCATGAGGATTCGCCGCTGGTCGAAGCGGTCGGCGACGAGCCCGGTGAGCGGCAGCAGGATGAGCTGCGGCCCAAACTGCAGGGCCATCACGATTCCGACCGCGACGGCGTCGTTGTCGGTGAGCTGGGTGAGCACGAGCCAGTCCTGGGCCGTGCGCTGCATCCAGGTTCCGACGTTCGACACGAGAGCGCCGACCGTCCAGACTCGGTAGTTGAAGCCGCCGAGGGAGCGGAACATGGCGCTCACCGGTCGGACAGTGCCCGGATGACGGAGGCCGCCTCGGCGAGGACTCTCCGCTCGGCCGGCGTCAGCTGCTCGAGGCGCAGGAACAGCCACTCGTCGCGGCGCCTCCGGGTCTCGCGCACGACCTCCCGCCCGGAGGCGCTCAGGTGCAGGAGCACCTTGCGCCGGTCGTCGGTCGACGGTTCGCGCTCGATGTAGCCGGCTGCGACCAGGGCGCCAAGGGTGCGGTTCATCGAGGGCAGCGTCACCCGCTCGATCTCGCTCAGCTGGCTGAGCGTCTGCGGCCCGAGCAGCGAGAGCACGCCGAGAACCGTCGTCTGGCCGTCGGTGAGATCGTCGTCGGCCTTCTCCGCTCTGAGCCGCCGGGAGAGCCGGTTGACCGCGACCCTCAGGTCGGAGCTCAGCTCATGGGGGTCGGTTTCGCCAGTCATGTTCGCTTAGTCTAACAAATTAGCTACGCTAAGCAAATCGTCTCGGGCGGCGCGCTCGAAGCCGGACCCGGGCGGCCGCCAATACAATGGAGCCGTTCGAGGGAGGAACGGTGATCCAGTTCACTGCGGCACGGCAGGACCACACCTTCACCGACGCGCACGGCGTCACGGTGCACTACTACCAGTGGCGCACGGGCAAACCGCGGGGCATTGTCCAGATCGCCCACGGGCTCGGCGAGTACGCCGCCCGCTACGAACGCCTCGCTCAGGCCCTCGTCAACGCCGGGTACACGGTCTACGCCGACGACCACCGCGGCCACGGCCAGACGGGCCTCGGCCAGCACGACGGCGACTACTCGCGTCTCGGCCGGCTCGGCCCCGGCGGCATGCGCGCCACCGTCGAGGCGGTGCGCGAGATGAGCGCGATCATCCGTGACGAGAACACGGGCGTGCCCCTCATCCTCTTCGGGCACAGCTGGGGGTCGATCATCGTGCAGAAGATCCTCAACGATCACTCCGCTGACTACGACGCGGTTGTGCTGTCCGGCACCGCGTATCGCACCTTCACCCACATGAAGGGCGGCGACCTCAACGCCCGGCATCGCCACCTCGGCGACACGGGCTACGAGTGGCTGAGCCGCGATGAGAGGGTCTCGACGGCGTTTCTCGCCGACGATCTCGCGTTCACCGCCGACGCGGTCAAGCTCTTCGGGGTGCGCGACGCGCTGCGCCTGCTCGGCAAGCCGGCTAAGCGCCTGGGCCGAGACCTGCCGCTGCTCATCCAGGTCGGCAGCGACGATCCGTTCGGCGGCACAACGAGTGCCGAGCTGCTCGCGCAGGCGTACGTCACGCGCTCGCGCCTCACCGATGTCGAGCTCATCGTCTACACCGACGCCAGGCACGAGATCTACAACGAGATCAACTATCCGGAGGTCACCGCTGACCTGCTGAGGTGGATCGACGACCGTTTCGCTCGGGGTAGGTGACCCCGGTCAGCTCCTCGGACAGCGTCCACAGGCGCGCGGCGACCTCCCGATCGGTCGCGGCCTCCGACCGCTTCACGAGCACGGGTGAGCCTTTCAGCTCGCCGCGGCCGGCCGGCCCCACGTAACTGCCGCCGGCAATGTCCGCCGACGCCGCGAACAGTGTCGGAAGGGTCCCCGACGCGGCGTCCTGCGAGATGAGCCTGTTGGCGAGCTTCGCGAGCGCGGTGCCGAGCGGATTCTCCGACTTCTGCAGGTTCGTTGCCGCCCACCCCGGGTGCGCCGCGGTGGCGATCACGGGCGACCCCTCGGCCTCGAGGCGTCGCTGGAGCTCGAGGGTGAACAGCAGGTTGGCGAGCTTCGACTGGCCGTAGGCCTCCCATCGGCGGTACTTGCGGGTGACCCAGTTCGGGTCGGCGAAGTCGATGCGTCCGCCGCGGTGCGCGAGGCTCGCGACGGTCACAACGCGGCCGGAGACCTGCGGCAGCAGCAGGTTGGTGAGGGCGAAGTGACCGAGGTGGTTCGTTCCGAACTGCGCCTCGAAGCCGTCGGCGGTGCGCGAGCGCGGCGGCGCCATGATCCCCGCGTTGTTGATGAGGGCGTGGATGTCGCCGGGAAAGCCTGCGGCGAACTCCCGCACCGAGGCGAGGTCGGCGAGGTCGAGCCGGCGCGCCTCGACGGAGCCGGCGATCGACGCGACCGCATCCGCCCCCCGCATCGCGTCGCGGACGGCGAGAACGACGTGGGCACCCCGGCCGGCTAGAGCGCGGGCGGCCTCGAAGCCGATTCCGCTGTTGCCGCCGGTGACGATGATCGTGTCGCCGGCGAACTCGGGCAGGTCGGCGCTGGTCCAGGGGTGGGGATTCATGACGCAACGCTAGCCTGTGCCTCGCGCCCTAGGCTGGCAACGATGACAACGATCTTCAGCCGCATCATCCGCGGCGAGCTGCCGGCGCGCTTCGTGTGGATCGACGACGCGGCCGTCGCGTTCCTCACGATCGAGCCGCGCTCGCCGGGGCACGTGCTCGTGGTGCCGCGCGTGGAAGTGGACCGCTGGCTCGATGTGGGCGAGGCGACCATGGCCCACCTCATGTCGATCGCCCACAAGATCGGCGAGGCCCAGCGCGAGGAGTGGGGCAGCGATCGCGCGGGGCTGATGATCGAGGGCTACATGGTGCCGCACGTGCACATCCACGTCTGGCCATCGTGGTCGCCCTTCGAGTTCCACCCGACGGGCATCGACCGGGCAGCGCAGCCGGAGGACCTCGAAGAGGCCGCCAGCCGGCTTCGGGCGCGGATGCGCGCGCACGGCCACGGCGACTTCGTGCCGGGAGATTGACGGGGCGTGCGCTTAGGGTGGGTCACGACGAAAGGCAGCACATGCACGGTGAGTTCAAGGTTCCCGGCGGCAAACTCGTCGTCGTCGATCTCGACGTCGTTGACGGCGCGATCGCCAACTTCCGCCTCGCGGGGGACTTCTTCCTCGAGCCGGACAGCGCCCTCGAGGCGATCGATGCCGCGGTCAACGGGCTGCCCGAGTCCAGCGATGCGAAGCGCATCGCCGCGGCCGTGAGGCAGGCGCTGCCCGGCGACGTGCTTATGCTCGGGTTCACCCCGGAGGCCGTCGCCGTCGCGGTGCGCCGCTCGCTCGCCCGGGCCACGAACTGGGGCGACTACGACTGGCAGGTGATCCAGGGCACCCCCTACGCCCCGGTGATGCAGATGGCCCTCGACCAGGTGCTCGCCGAGGAGGTCGGCGCCGGCCGCCGTGCACCAACGCTGCGACTCTGGGAGTGGGATACTCCGGCCGTCGTGATCGGCAGCTTCCAGTCGGTCAAGAACGAGGTCGACCTCGTCAACGCCGACAAGCACGGATTCTCGGTCGTGCGGCGCATCAGCGGCGGCGGTGCGATGTTCATGGAGGCGGGCACGGCCATCACCTACTCGATCTACGCGCCATCCGACCTCGTTCAGGGAATGACCTTCGCCGACTCGTACGCCTACCTCGACGAATGGGTCATCGTCGCACTCAAGTCGCTCGGCATCGACGCCTCGTACCAGCCGCTCAATGACATCACGAGTCCGACGGGCAAGATCGGCGGGGCCGCGCAGAAGCGCCTCGGGACCGGTGCCGTGCTTCACCACGTGACCATGAGCTACGACATGGACGGCGAGAAAATGGTGCAGGTGCTGCGCATCGGCCGCGAGAAGATGAGCGACAAGGGCACGCGGAGTGCCGCGAAACGCGTCGACCCGCTGCGCAGCCAGACCGGCCTCAGCCGCTCGGCGATCATCGACCGCATGGTCGCTACCTTTACCGGCCTCTACGGCTCGACCGCCAGCGACGTCACGCCGGACGAGCTCGAGAGGGCCCAGCGCCTGATCGTCGAGAAGTTCGGTACCGACGACTGGCTGCAGCGCGTTCCATAGCGCGCCTGGGCTGGCGCGTCAGGCTCGCGTCTGGAGCGCGGCATACTCGGGATTGCGGCGGAAAAACTCCCGCACGAAGCCGCAGTCGGCGACGACCCGATTGTCGCCGGCGGCGCGGATCTGATCGAGCACCGCGCGCACCATGCCGGCGCCGAGTCCCGTGCCGCGGAGGTGCTCGGCGATCTGGGTGTGGGTCAGGTGAATGGCGTCGCCGCGCACCCGATAGTCGGTGAATCCGACCGGCTCTCCGTCGATGCGATAGAGGTAGCGCTGTTCGTTCGGCTCGTTCTCGACCTCGATGGACATTCTTCCAGCGTACGGTCGGGCGCCGGATCGGGCAACGCGGGTGGGAGAGAATGGACCATGCCCACATCCTGGACCCCGACATCCGCCAATCGGGTTATCCAGGGCGACAACCTCGAGGCCGTCAGCTCGCTGCCGGACGGCGCGTTCACCGCCGTGTACCTCGATCCGCCGTTCAACACGGGCCGAAGCCAGAGCAGGCGATCCACGACGAGCGTGCGCTCAGCGACCGGCGCGATCACGGGGTTCAAGGGCCAGCAGTACGAGCGAATCCGTGGCGACCTGATGAGCTACGACGACCGCTTCGAGGACTACTGGTCGTTTCTCGAGCCCCGCCTCGCGGAGGCGTGGCGGCTGCTCGCCGACGACGGAACGCTGTACCTTCACCTTGACTACCGCGAGGCGCACTACGCGAAGGTGCTGCTCGACGCCTTGTTCGGGCGCGAGTGCTTTCTCAACGAGATCATCTGGGCCTACGACTACGGCGCGAAGAGCAAGAACCGCTGGCCCACGAAGCACGACACGATCCTCGTGTACGTGCGCAATCCAGCCACGTACCACTTCGACTCCACGGCCGTCGACCGCGAACCCTACATGGCGCCCGGGCTCGTGACGCCAGAGAAGGTGGCGAAGGGGAAGCTGCCGACGGATGTCTGGTGGCACACGATCGTGAGCCCGACCGGCAAGGAGAAGACGGGCTACCCGACGCAGAAGCCGGAGGGGGTGGTGCGTCGCATGATCCAGGCGTCGACCCGCGAGGGCGACTGGGTACTCGACTTCTTCGCTGGCAGCGGCACCACGGGCGCCGCGGCGGCCCGGCTCGGCCGGCGATTCGTTCTCGTCGACGAGAGCAGTGCTGCGGTCGACGTGATCCGCAGGCGCCTCGAGAAGGCCAGCATCGTCTTCGACCTGCACGGCTGCATCCGCGACGAGAGTCCGACCGAAGGAGTCCCGTTATGATCGCCGCCCTCTGGATCTGTGCCATCGCGCTCGCAGCCGTGTATCTCGCGACGGGAATCGCGAAGCTCCGCACGCCCGTCGGCACGCTTGCCGCCCGGATGCCGTGGGTGGGCGACTTCTCGGCGTCCCAGGTGAAGGCGATCGGCGTCGTCGAGGTCCTCGGCGCCCTCGGGGTGATCCTGCCGCTCGTCACCGGAATCGCCCCCGCGCTCACCGCCGCCGCCGCGCTCGGGCTCCTCGTGCTGCAGGTCGCCGCGATTCTCGTGCACGTACGCCGGGGGGAGACCCGGCGGCTCGCCGTCAACGTGGTCCTCGCGCTGCTCGCGATCGTCGCTGCCGTGCTCTCCTTCGCGGCCTGAGCCGCGCCTCGCCCGCACGCGGCCTCGCGGAGCAGCGTGGACGGTGCCGTCCGGCGCGTGGCCGGACGGGCGGAGGTGCCCCGTGACCGAGCAGGGGCGCGCCGAAACCGGGCGTGACGACACGCTCCACACCGTCGCACTCGTCGTGGGTGCGGGGCCGACCGGACTCATGCTCGCGAACTGGCTCGGGCGGTGCGGGGTCACGGTGATCGTCGTAGATGGCAAGTCCGGCCCTACGCGGGAATCCAGAGCCCTCGTCGTGCCGGTGCGCAGCAGGGAGATCTACGACCAGCTCGGCGTCGCCGACGAGGCGCTCCGGGCGGTCGTGCCGGTGCGCCAGATCGCCCCCGGGTTCGGTACGCGCGTCGTCGGCCGGATCCCGATCGGCCCACTCGGCCGCGGAACGACTCCGTATTCGAGCCTCTTCGTGCTCGGGCAGAGTCGCAACCAGGAGATCCTCTACGCCCATCTCACGTGGCTCGGCGGCGACGTGCTCTGGGGGCACTCGCTCGACTCCCTCGACACCGGCAACGCGGAGAGGGTGCTCGCGAGCGTGAGCGGCCCGTAGGGGGCCGCGAGCATCGAGGCGCGGTCACTGCGTCGGGGCCGGCGGTAACGGGTCCGCGATTCGCCGGCTGGCCGGCATCCGGCAACACCGGCCTCCAAGATGCCCACAACCTTGCTCTCGCCCTCCTCGACGTATTGGCGGGGCGCGCTCCGGAGTCGTGGCTCGACCGGTACGAGGCCGAGCGTCGACCGGTCGCTGTGCCTCTCGT